>Ga0155278_18_pt1 | contig 50144 bp, 49 predicted proteins | sample RifCSPhighO2_02_FD_106246 | JGI IMG/M metagenome (GOLD analysis project Ga0155278, IMG submission 106246) | Candidatus Doudnabacteria bacterium RIFCSPHIGHO2_02_FULL_42_25
TTTACTATGCCATCATTATTTAGGTCTGATCGGGAATTAGATGTAAACCAATCAGAGTTGAGGATAGAGTAATCTATGGAGTTAACGATGCGATCAAGGTTGATATCTCCTGGAACCGGCGTTCCGGTAGGTGGTGGGGGTGGTGGAGTTGGCGTAGGCGCTGGAGGTGGAGGTGGGGGTGGTGGAGGATTCGCACCATTTGGAGCAGAAAAAACCAGAATTGCTACATCTACTTTGTAGTAAGAATAGTGAGCATTGGTTAGAGCGAGATAAATCCGGCCTTGAGCGTCGATTTCTTGGCCACCGATTTGTTGATTTCCAGCAGGATTATCAGGCTGAACAGAAAAACGAGTATAATCTAGAAATTGATAGGTACTGGGATCATAACGATAAGTATAAATATCATTTCCTGTCCATGAAAATCCTAGACATTGGCATGCATAGTCTAATTCATTTAGACCCAAAGTTGGCCAATAGACAATACCTTCTGGTAATGATAATCCACCTCCATTAATAGTGTCTACTCCCCATCGGCCTTCCATAACTCCATTGATAAGGCGCGGTTGCCAGGCGACCCAAGAATCAACTCCGGTTCGAATTTGATAATTAGGATCAATAGGATTCATACCACCAACCGGCCAATAGTTGGCTGGTCTGGGAGCCCTCCTATCCCAGTACTCAAGGTTTGGGCCTGGGTCTGCTAGAAATCCATAGCTAATCCGAGCTGTTCCATCAAGGGTGGCCAAGGATGGTCCATGCGTTGAACCCTGTCCTGAAGTGTACCCTGCCCCACCAAGAAGAGGATCAAGTCCTGGACCTCGTTTAACAAATCCAGTAAATCCTTGCATGGCTAAATTCGGAAAGGTCATAGTTTCACCATCCTCTGCGTAAATTGTTAACGATGCACCAGCCGATGCCTGGGCATAGAATACTCGAGGAGAAATCCAAAGCTTATTCCGCCAAAAAATAAGACCATGGGGATAAGCTTGTTCGCCATTAATAGTTGGCCACCATTGAGGGATACTGCGGACGGGTTGTAGCAGTGGCCAATCGGTAAAATTAGTACCTCCTGATCCTGTCCCCATTGGGGGTAAATCATATTCCAAAATATCATTATTGTAGGGGTGCCCAACCATCCAAAGTTTATTACGAGTGAAGTCGATCGCAATCCCGCCACGCGCAAATTCTTGACCCAAACGCCAGCCGCCAAGTAGCGTGCGTCCATTTAATATTGTGGGAGTTTGAGCACTTGCAGCATTATAAGTAACTTTTATTCTGCTGCGCTCTGCACCAACAATAATGAGTGCTGTTGCAGCTACAACAATAGCCCCTACTATATATGACCGATTTTTAGGATTCATTTGGGTTTCAAAAAATATAGCTAGATTTCTCTAGCTATATTTCAACACAATTTATACTTTTTTACAACTTTATTCAGTAACTACAATTGTACCGAATTGAGTTGGGTTTAGATGATCGTGGTATTTCCAGGTTCCGACTTTGGTGAAAGTAAACTCCCAAGTTCCACCAGCGGCAATCGCTTGTAATGGATCCAATTCTAGATAATCAGTGTGGGTTGGGTGAGGAGCTGATGCTGGCCAGTGAGTTTTGGTGTCACTGTTTTTGAAAGTCACTTTTGTTCCTTTCTTGACTGTCAGACTTGCTGGAGAGAACCCGTTTGAATTGATGGTGACTTGTTTGGCAGTATTACTGTCTGAAGTTGATGGCGTGATTGCTCCTTCTGGAGTTGCTGGAACATCACCACAAGCGTAATAGACCGATGCTTCAGCCGCTGATTTATGAATATTTACGGCTAATGGCAACGAAGCAATTATTTCATCGAGTGTCGTATCAATCAAAGTTACTGATTTACCATTCACTACATTATTCAGAGCATATTTAACATCACCGAGTGAAGTACAACTACCCAAATGTATATGGGCTGGCTGTTGGACATCCTTGGTTGAGCTACTGACATTGATTTCAACTTTGACCTTGTCCCCTTCCATTTTCAACCGGGCAACACCATTTTGTTTGGAATTATTTTGGGCTTTCAACTGGACCACAAATGTTCGGTTGTCGTTACTCGGACTGGTTAGTTGTTTTTCTTGGCTGGTAGTATTGTTATTCGCTGGCTGTTGATTACAAGCAGCCGCTATAAAAACCAACCCCAAACTTAGAACGAAAAACTTACGCATAATTTATACTCCTTTATTTTTAATTGTATTAATAATTCGTTCTGCACCTAAAATGTATGCTGCGTTACGAAAGGAAGTCTGATACTTTTGTTGCACAGCAAAAACATCATTAAATGCTTGAACCATTAAAGTATGGAGTTTAGATAAAACTTCGTCAACTGGCCATTTTTCCTGATGCATATTCTGGTACCACTCATAGTAACTGGTCGCGACACCTCCACTATTCGCTAAAATATCAGGGATGATGATTTTCTTCTTTTGGTTGAAAATTTCATCGGCTTCTGGAGTCGTAGGTCCGTTTGCCATCTCAAAAATCATTTGAGCTTTAATCCGGTTGGCATTTTCCGCTGTTAAAACATTTTCCAAAGCAGCAGGCACCAAAATATCGACATCTAGCTCTAAAAGCTCCTCGTTCGTAATATTTCTAGTTCCAGCCAAATCTTTCAATGAACCTGTGGCTTTTTTATGTTGAGCTGCCTGTTCTAAATCAATCCCCTGGTCGTTAAAAACTCCGCCTTTACTATCAGACAAAGCAACAATTCTCCATCCTAATTCATGTACTGATTTGGCTAAAAATGTCCCGACATTACCAAAACCTTGGATCGCAATAGTTTTTTTGATCGGTTGAATTAAATTTTTCGAAAGGACTTCGCGTAAAATTACCCCACCACCATACCCTGTCGCTTCTTCTCGGCCTTCGCTACCGCCTTGGTCCAAAGATTTACCAGTGGAAGCGGCGAACTGTTTTTTTCCTGATAGTTTACTATATTCATCCATGATCCAATCCATAACTTGGCTCCCAGCTCCGACATCCGGACCTGGGGAATCCACTTCAGGACCGATAAGATGAAAGATTTTTTGAACATAACCCCGAGTGATCCGCTCCAGCTCGGCTGGACTGACTTTTTTCGGATCAAAAATAATCCCGCCTTTACCACCTCCAAATGGAATATTTACCACCGCATTTTTGAAAGACATCCAGAAACTTAGGGCTCGGATCTCATCCAGATTCACTTCTTCAAAAAAACGAGTGCCCCCCTTGTATGGCCCCCGGGCATTGTTGTGCTGACTACGAAAACCCGTAAAGATCTTTTGCTCTCCGTTATCCATGACCACAGGAATACTGACTTCCACATAGCGATCCGGGACTTTTAATCGTTCGATGTACTTTGGATCAAAGTCAGCAATTTTCGCAGCTTGATCTAATTGTTTTTTTGCAGTTTCAAACGGATTTACTCTATGCATAATTCTTTAAGGTTATCTACGAAATTACGAATTTTTACGAAAGTACGAACTAGAACTAACCCTTTCGTATTTTCGTAATTCTTTCGTACTTTCGTAGACGGTTACATCACTACTTCCGGCCCTTTATTATGGTAGGCTTCTATAAATTCTAGTATTGCTCGTTCATCAAAACTATCCAAATTCAGTAAATGCATCCAAGCCGCGAGAGAAATCGGCGCATCGTTCGCTTCCCTAGGGGCGACTATAATTAATTTGTAGCGATTAGCAAAATCTTTTAGTTTAAGCACGGTTTCAGCATCCACTCGATCTGGTTTGTAGGAAATCCAAATGCCGCCATGTTCCAAGTTGTGAATATATTTCTGATCAGTCAGTGCGGCGTCATATGTTCCCCAATCAGCTGGAGCTGGATCGTGACATCCTGAAGTCGGTGGATTGGAATTATAGGGAGGATCGCCTGGAGTACAACTCGGCATATGACCTTGACCCTGATATTCCAACTCCTGACCAGGCATATTTGCTTCCTGTTTTTCTGAACTTTTAAATAACCAAAAACCGAGTGCGACTGCCACAGCGATAACCAATATATATATAAAGATTAATCGAAATCTTTGCATATTTAAAAAATTAATAGCTTAAGGATTATACCACAAATTCGTTGAACGGTGGCGCTGCCGAATAACGCATTTCATCCATGATCCATCCCGAGGTACTTCTCCGCATCCAATGCGGCCATGCAGCCCATACCAGCTGCGGTGACACCCTGGCGATAGCGATGATCTCTGACATCGCCGGCGACAAAGACACCTTCAACCGAGGTCAGGGTTTGATCTTTTGGGACGATATATCCTTTTACATCCAATTCTATCTGACCTTTGAAAATATCAGTATTCGGTTTATGCCCGATAGCAATAAACGCCCCTTCGATCACCCGGTCTTCTGAAGTCCCCGTCACGACATCTTTGACTTTCACCCCGGTTAGTTTTTGGTCGCCCAAAAACTCTTCGATGACTTTATTGGTTTCAACTGAAATTTTCGGGTTGGCTTTCACCCGGTCTAACATAATTTTGGAAGCTCGAAAATTCTCACTGCGATTGAGGATAGTCACCTTTTTCGCAAACTTCGTGAGGTAAGAGGCTTCTTCCATTGCTGCATCACCGCCCCCCACCACGATTATGTCTTTCTCTTTAAAGAAAAAGCCATCGCAAGTCGCGCAAGCCGAGATCCCTTTGCCCCGAAATTTTTCTTCCGAAGGCAACCCTAGCCACATGGAAGAAGCACCGGTGGCAATGATGACTGAAGCCGCTTCGTATTCTTTATCCGATGTCCAAAGCTTAAAAGGCTTCTGGCTGAAGTCTACTTTGGAAACATCATCATAAACTATTTCTGCCCCAAAGCGCTCGGCTTGTTCAATCATTTTCTGCATCAGTTCTGGTCCCTGTATTCCCTCTGGAAATCCGGGATAATTTTCGACTTCTGTAGTGATCATGAGTTGCCCACCATAAGTTAAACCAGCCAAAACTAGCGGCTTGAGGTTAGCTCTAGCTGCGTACAGGGCTGCAGTAAGTCCGGCAGGACCAGAGCCAATGATTATTAGTTTATGCATAAAGTTTAGAGTTATTCGTCGGCGCTGCGCGTATCGTCTGACGTTTACCGATACGCGTGGCGCTGCCGTATACCGTTATTACTTGAGTCTCTTAATCTGATTCCAATCCGATGTCAGTCCGATACCACCCTGACGTCGCATCAGCCAGTCGTAGCAGGCCAGCGCTGCGGTAGCGGCATTACCAGCTGAAATCACAGCTTGTTTATACGAACTGTTGATCGCGTCGCCGCAGGCAAAAATCCCGGAATAGGAAGTGGCTTGATCAGCATTAACGATTATTTGCTCCTGCTCATCTAACTTTACTATATTTTGCAAAAAATTGGAATCAACCACATAACCAAGTTCGACGAGCAAGCCGTCAACATCCAATTCCATTTGGTGCCCAGACTTCAAATCCAATATTTGCATTTTTTCTAACTTCCCCTCTCCTATCAATTGCTGGATTTGAACGAACGGCAATAGTTTCACATTCTTTTTTCTAAATAACGCTTTATTCAGAGCTGGATGGCAAATCAGCCGATCAGTTTTCGATAAAATAAAAACTTGTTTGGCAAACGGTGCACAAATCAAACCAGCTTCAGCCGCGATATCGCCAATTCCGGCAACTGCCACCACTTTATTTTTGAACAATGGCCCATCACAGGTCGCGCAATACGTTACACCCTTGCCTTTCAACTCTGCTTCGCCTGGCACTCCCAAATCTTTCGGGGTTTTGCCATAAGCTAAAATCAAACTTTGAGCTTTATATTGCTTGTCGAATGCCGTGACGATAAATTCATCCGCCACAGCTTTGACTTTTGAAACTTCCGCAATTAGAAACTCGGCTCCGAAATTTTCCGCCTGCTGGCGAATACTGGAAACCAGTTCAAACCCACCAACTTCCTGCAGTCCCGGATAATTTTCAATGGCATCAGTGTAGTTGGCTTGCCCTGCAATATCTTTGCCAATGATCAGAGTTTTTAACCCACGACGGGACGTAAAAATACCTGCTGTAAATGCAGCTACCCCACCACCAATAATAATTACATCATACATAAATTTACTCTAGGTCCTTGGCCACTTCTAAGACATTTTGCAGCAGCATCGCAACCGTAATCGGTCCCACTCCACCAGGTACAGGTGCTAGTATTTCCACCTTACTCTCCACTGACTCGACATCGACATCACCAACTATTGATCCTGCTGATTCTGAAGTCCCACAGTCAATCAAAATCACTCCTACTTTAAGCATGTTCCCTTTAATCAGTTTCGGAGAACCGGTGGCGGAGATAATAATATCAGCGCCTATCGTTAACTCACTAAGATTTGTCGTCGTGACATCTGCTGTGATCACATTTAATCCTCGTTCTTTCAAAAGATTGGTTACAGGCAACCCGACTAATTCACCCTGCCCGATCACCAAAATCTTTTTCGTGGTTAGATCAATCAGGAGTTGATCCAAAATGGCAGCGACAGCTGCTGCGGTTGGCGATTTCAACCTCGTTTTCACATTCTTCAAACAGTCAACATCGACTCTCGAATCGATGGTATTTAAAATTGCTGTTTTGTCCAAATTCGGAGGTAAAGGAAATTGGATAATCAAACCAGACAGAAACGGATCCCGCTGAATCTTCCGAATCTCCTCAATCACGGCTTCTGTGGTAGCAGTAACTGGTAACTGAATTAACCGAGGCTTATATCCCACTTCGTCGGCTCGGCGCAGTTTAATTTTGACAAACGCAGTGGCGACTGGATCATCCCCAATCAAAATATCACAAAACAAGGGTTGAAACAGTAATTTTCGAACCTCGGATTGGAGCTTTGTCAGCATTTCTTGGGCCATTTCCTGGCCATTTATAGTTCTCATTGCTTAGATATTCTACCACAAATGCTATAATGGGTTGTAACGAATTACATCAGAATTCGATAAATATGATAGAAGAAATCGATGTTCAAAATCTAGTGCGACGAGCCCAAGACGGAGAGCAGGAAGCTTTCGGTCTGATTTATGATAATTACGCGCAACCGATTTACAACTTCCTGATGAGTAAGGTTCGTCACCGCGAAGTTTGTGAAGATTTAGTCCATACTGTATTTCTTAAGGCTTGGATGAACCTGAAATCCTATCAGCCGCGTCCGAGTGCTAAATTTTCAACCTGGCTTTACCAAATCGCCAACTACACCCTTATCGATCATTGGCGAACCAAAAAGCCGACAGTCGAACTCGACGATGTTGAAAATTTGGCGGCTTTCGCCGTTGACCCAGCACATTACGAAGAATATTCTTATTTATGGCAAGCCATAAGACAGTTGCCTCTGAATTACCAAACGGTTTTGGATTTGCGGTTCAAACAAGATTTATCCGTGGAAGAAACCGCCCATATTATGCGCAAAACCTCGGTCGGGATAAGGGTTCTGCAACACCGGGCCCTGAAAGCTTTAAAAAATAAATTAGTAGAGTCATGAAATGGTTAAAGTCTAAAACTGAACAGGGACTAACCAAACTACTGAAACATGGCAGTGGTGATTTTCGATTTGATCCAAAAAATATTAGACACCGTTTAATGGCTTCGATTGAACAAACAAAACCCCATCCGATCAAGCATTTTCGCTTGAATCGCGTTTTTAAATTTTCCGCAAGTTTTGCTGGATTCGTTCTAATCGTCTCCGCGACATTTGCTTTCGCCTCCAACCAAGTTCCGGGGGACAAACTCTTTGCCTTAAATAAAGCGGGGGAATCTGTTATTTTAAGCTTGCCGATGCCAGCAGAACAGCGCGCGCAAGTTAGAGATTATATTGTTGACCAGCGTTTCGAAGCTTTGGATGCAGTCAATCTAGCGCCCGGAACGAAGAGCCTCGAAACTATCAAAGAGTCCGATGAAAGCTTGATGCGCGCAGTGCAAGAAATTTCCAAAAACAAGCAAAAGTTAGAAGCCAAAGGCAAAACCAAACAGGCGGCAAAACTGGAAGTAATTTTGGATAACTTGCAAAAAAAAGCGGCGGATCGTGAAAAAATAATTCAAAAATTAGAAGACGAAACAGAAGATGAAGAAACGAAAGCAAGAATTCACCAACATTTAGAGCAAATTAAAAACAGCCGAGAAAAAGCTCGACTGGAAATCAAACGCTTCCAAAATCCAGAATCGGAATCAGACCAAATACTTTTCTAAATCAGTTAAAAACTCCTTGCGGATTTCTAACTGACGCATCACCCCCTGCCAAACTAATTCTTTCGATTCGAGGTCGAATGTCACCTTTTCTAAAATCATGGAAGAGTTGTTTTCTGTATTTAATATTTCTAAATCTTTATGGTTCAAGCCTAACTTGACCAACATTTGCTGCATGGCTTTGCGTATGACATTTTCGGAGATATCATAAGCCGCGAAAGCTCCAACCGCTGTTTGCCACTCTCCTGTCGAATAAATTTCGGAAAGTTCCGCGATAAAATTCCGCGTTGGTTCTTTGGGTTCGGCACGCTCAATTTCTTCTGGGGAGAAACCTAGCGTCAACAAAAGAATGACCCATTGCTCTCGTGATTTGGTTTTCAGAATCCCTTGCTCAACGCTATGTCCGACCAACTCCTCGGTGCGGCGATTTTCCAAAATAGTCAGGGCGGTTTCGGCTAAGGGGTCGTCTGATTCCGATAAATTAGCTATAGCAAACCGCAAAAATCCTGGATCGCCTTCTCGGCTCCCCAAAAAAGCCTCGTTTGCCAAAAAAACCTGAAGGACGAATTTCTTGATTTTTTCGGATTTGGATTGAGTCGTACTCATTTCCTCCAAAATCGCCCAGGATTGCATTTCCTGTGGCACGTATTGGTTAATCCAATCGATAAATTGCTCACCAATTAGATCCGCTATAGCTTGGTTGGGAGATAGCATGTTCATGTTTTGTAGTATAGCCAGGCATTGACACTGACGTCAATTTCTGCTAACATATACAGTTAAATTAATTGACCCATATGACCAGACTTTTGCTGCTAATCCTTCTGCTTACAGTAGTCTATTCCTGGGATGAATGCAAATATGTCTTGCATGCTGTCTGGGCCAAAATTCGAAAAAGAAAAATAACTGAATATCAAAAATCAGAAACTGATTTGTTAGTATCTGATATTGTTTTGATTGCAACTATTCCACTAAGCTTGGCATTTTTGATGCTGGGTTCACAATCATTGCTCATAAAGCTCCTGCTGCTCTTAGCAGAGTTCGTGCTCATCGGATTAATTCTGCGGGGATTAGAGGAGTATCGCCGCCGCAGAAAATTTACGTCTCACTACCAAGGTTTCGATAAAGCGGTTGCCATCGGCTTTAGTGTTCTGGGGTTCCTTTCGCCTTCCATGCAATTTGCGAGTGGTGTTGTTCGATCGACCACGCATGTGGGAAAATACTTAATCGCGCTCGCCATTCCCCTGACATTGGGCTTGGTTCTAACTTTCTTAAGCCAGCAATTAGGAGAGGAGCAATTTAGTTCGCAACTGGATGTCTTAATTATTATTGCAGTTTTCGGAATTATCTTAAATATAACCATCGAAGCGCTAGAACATATGTTTTATATATCGAAGTACAAACTTAGTTCATTGCTTCGAATCGTTCTCGGGATCTTTACTTGCACATATCTCTACTTTATGCTATAATATATGTGAAAGTTAGATGACATTACGAAATAAACATAAACTTAAAAAAATGATAATCAATAGTAAAAAGTTATTGCTATGGGTTTTGGTCATTATCGGACTGGTTGTTATCCTCTGGTATCTCCAATTAACAAGCCAAAATCGGTCGGTTTTCAGTAATCCGTACGAACCCCAACCGGTTCAACCGACTCTCTATACCAATGAATTCCCGCGGGAACTAATGTTGTTTGACTCTCAAGGTCAAAACTTCACTGTCACGAAGGAAGGGAATAAAACCGTGGTTCAGACCCGATTCAATACCAATAATCGAGTCGGCTTAGTTTTTAGTGGCTATCGAACTAGCTTACTGAACAACTCCTGGACTCTGGAAACTGATGACACAAAAAATAATTTAATCGTGGCAAGCAAACAAGCCTATCGTGCTACACTACGTTTGAATAAAATTCCCACCGGGACGGAAGTTAATTTAAAAGTAACTTATTAATCCATGCCAAATAAAATAAAAACTACTTTAGCATCGATCACTGTTCTCGGATTATTACTGACATTCGTCACACCGGCGAATGCGGGTACGATTCGACGCGACTATTGGTCACCAGTAACAGGTGGGCCAACAATTTACGATTTAATTAATGGCAGTAGTTATCCAATTAATCCAAGTGGGACTTCGGAACTTTCCAGTTTTGAAGGCCCAACAAATACAGATGACTGGTACGGCTCTCACACCTATGGCTATGTCGTTCCTTCTCTAACTGCTGATTATACTTTTTATATTGCAGGAGATGATAACGCTGATTTGTTTCTAAGTCCAAATGACAATCCTTACGATCGGGTTTTGATTGCCACCAATGCAACAGACTCGAGTAATTATACAGCACCGCTTGAGTGGAATAAATATCCATCCCAAGCTTCAGAACCGATACAGCTCGTATCTGGTCAACGCTACTTTATCGAAGCGAGACAGAAAGAAGCTTACTCCAATGACAACATAGCCGTAGGATGGAACTCTAACGGCGGTAACATTAATGTGATCCCAGGATCAAACCTTGAGACATTTGTCGGATCATATCCTGACTATTGCCCATTAGGTGCGCAAGCCGGACGGATAGTTGTCCCGCTTATGGATAGAACTGATGACGCTTTAATTGATAATGGGTCTTGGGAGCAATCAATTGTCGTAAATAATGATGTTACTATACCCGCAGGAACATACAATATTACTGTCGCGACCTTTGATGATCGCACTGGCCTCACTCCTGATCAAGATTACGAACAAGTAACCATGGTTTTGCTTGCAGGCGAAGATGAACTAACTAGCAATCCAACCCCTGATTTACCACTAAATAAAGAATGGCTCATTTCCACAGTTAATACTAACTTTGTAATTGCCGAGGAAGTTTCTACTGTTGCAGCAATACATTCAGCCTATTATAATCCCAATCCTCATGGAGTAAAAGCAATTTGTGCAGCATTTGATCTAAGCAGTGGAGTGCCACCAGCTCCAAATCTCGATTTTGGGTATTCTTACTGTAATAATGGCCTGCCGTTTGTTGGACTATATTATTCAGCAAACCCAAACGAGTCAGGTCCTTCGGCTGATAAAATTGAAATTTATAGAGATGGGGCTCTGGTTCACACAGATGACACTCCAGTATTTATTCCAAACAATGAGTGGTTCAATGATCCAGATCTGAATCCCAGTCAAACTTATATTTACACGGCCAAAGCTTTCATCGGAAGTGTAGAATCGCCAGCAACGATTTTAAATCATACTACACTAAGTTGCCTAGCCCAAGTCATTGCAACAATTAATCTTATTGCAGTAAATGAAGTTGCTTACACCACTCAAACCAAAATAAAAAATGGCGATATCCTAACTTATCAGATCCTCCTCCAAAATGCTGGGGGAGTGTATGCACCTCAAGCAGACCTTACCAATACCGTAACTAATGCAGTCTATGACCCAGCGATACCAAATAGTTTTGAGTGCTATAGCTGTCAAGTAATCTCTAGCGACTCGAATTCAATAAGTTTCCAAATATATGGTATCTCTTCCCAAACGTCCCTTAACATGAAGGTTCGCGTTGAAATCGAAAACAGTCAGATAGTCACATTTGAAACAGCGGGAACAGCTGACCCGGGTGATACTTCAGTTTATGATAAAGACTACATAGTTGTTACCCCGTCTAATCAAAAAGTTCCTTCCTTCATTGAACGATAAACTAACCTCAAAAAAGTAGACTTGAAAGAGTCTACTTTTTATTTTACCTTATAGTATATTTGGTATAATAAAATTATGAATGATAAGACTTTAATTAAATGGTTCAGTGTTCTTTCAGTTATTGGAATGATTTTTGGTATTGTCTACTCATTCTTTGGATTGGGAATCCTACCGGTATCCAAAGATGTATTGGTACCCTGGGGAAATGGCGTTTACGGATCAACAATGATAGGTTTCTTTGTCCTGTTATTCTTTGTCGGACGGCTTGCTTTCCGAAATGGTGATATTACATTAATGAAAGTAATGCTCTACAGCTTATTCTCTTGGCTTATAATTGAAGCGTCATTCTCAATCTATTATGAAATTTATTTCAACTTTGCCGTGGACGCGGTGCTGATGATCTTTTTTGGCTATCCGCTTCTGAAACGAATCCAGCAACGATAAATTCAATATGCCTAATAGAAAAAATCCCACCAGATGGTGAGATTTTTTCTTGGCAGCCCCACGGGGAATCGGACCCCGATTACCAGGATGAAAACCTGGCGTCCTAACCATTAGACGATAGGGCCTCGTTTTAAGCCTTGATAGTATATAGTAAAAACAGACGCTTTTCAATACTTCATGAGTTTTCTGGTATAATAAAGACTATGGAAATCTGGGCATTACTTCTGACAGTCGCTGGGCTGTCGTTATTTGAAATCATCACTAGCGTCGATAACGCTATTATCAATGCTGAAGTGCTTTCTACTATGGGCCAACGTGCCCGTCGGTGGTTTTTGTTGTGGGGTATTTTAATTGCTGTATTTTTAGTCAGGGGACTTCTGCCGCTTGTTATAGTTTGGGCGGCCAACCCCGGTTTAGGATTTATGGGTTCTTTGACCGCAACTTTTAGTAATGATCCGCGGGTAATTGCCGCAGTCGAGCAGTCTTCTCCCATCCTACTTATTGGTGGTGGTATGTTTTTGGTATTTCTTTTCTTACACTGGTTATTTTTGGAACCAAAAAATTATGGATTATGGGGGGAACGATTTTTCCAACGCCAAGGAGCTTGGTTTTTTGCCCTCGTTTCAATGATTTTGGCATTTGTCGTTTGGTTCGCATTGAAAGAAAATCCATTATTGGCATTTGGAGCAGTTCTAGGTTCTTCATCTTTCTTCATCATCCACGGCTTCAGAACATACGCTGAAGAGCAGGAAAAAAAGATGATCACCGGAAATATTTCCGATGTTAGTAAGGTCGCTTACCTGGAAGTACTCGATGCGACCTTCTCTATCGACGGAGTCATCGGAGCATTCGCATTCACTTTCTCCGTGCCACTGATTCTGCTTGGCAACGGATTAGGCGCAGTCGTCCTGCGAAAATTAACAGTCAGCAACATCGAACGTATCAAACGTTATAAATATCTCAAAAACGGGGCGATGTATTCTATTTTATTCTTAGGCGCCATTATGCTATTGGACAGCTTTGGTTACCATATCCCGCATTGGCTCTCCCCTCTGATCACCTTCGGTACAGTTGGTTACTTCTTCTTAAAATCCCGACAAGAACTGCTCGCCTCTGAAACGAAGCAGTTGTAACTTGTCACAATTGTTCTCTTAGTTTAAATAACCCAAAATATAGCCATAATTAATCAAGCCTGCCTGCCGGCAGGCAGGGAGTAATTATGGCAGATATTATAATAGAAAAAGAACCAACGACGCATTATGCAGCTAGGATTGTTTGGACTATCTTGGGTGTAGTCAATGTCTTCCTGGCACTCCGGTTTATTCTGAAATTAATTGCGGCAAATCCTGGAGCTGGATTTACAGATTTTATTTATCGCGCTTCAGCCCCGCTGTTAGCACCATTTGTGAATGTAGTTCGTAACGTTCGCACTGACGCTTCCGGCGGTATCTTTGAATGGAATACCCTGATTGCCATGGCAGTTTATTCCTTACTCGCCTGGGTGATAGTAAGACTATTCTTTTTGGGAAGCCGTACTGACCGAGTCGATTACGTGAGCCGGCCGTAAAGGTGGGCATGATAAAAACTACGTAGGTAACTACGTAGTTTTTATTTAGTATAAATTCGTGCTAATATTCGTGTGCTTTAGTGTTTAAAGATCCCCATATGTACAACCTATCCATCTTAGCTATTGAAACCAGCTGCGATGAAACTGCCGCCGCAGTGATCGAGGGTGACCCTCGTATCAAATCGAATATCATCGCCTCCCAAGCGAAACTCCACGCGAGGTACGGAGGTGTCGTGCCCGAGGTCGCTGCCCGGAGTCACATTACTGCGATTATTCCGACGATTGATTTGGCGTTAAAAAAAGCCAAAACTAAACTTTCAGATATTGACTACATTGCTGTGACCCAAGGACCGGGGCTTATGACTTCACTCATGGTCGGGATCGATACAGCGAAAGCTTTAGGTGCAGCATTAAATATTCCTGTTATCCCAATCAATCATCTGGAAGCGCACATTTACGCGAACTTCGTTGAACAAAATATTAAATTCCCAGCTGTAATATTGATTGTTTCGGGAGGTCATACCCTGTTAGTCGAAGTTAAGGGCCATGGTAAATACCGCATCTTGGGAGAAACTGTCGATGATGCGGCTGGTGAAGCGTTTGATAAAACTGCAAAAATGCTGGGACTGGGCTATCCAGGTGGTCCGATGATTTCGAAACTAGCGAAAAATGGAAACCCTGCAGCTTTTGATTTCCCGAGGCCTATGATTAACTCCAGTAATTTTAATTTCAGTTTTTCAGGACTGAAAACAGCCGTTTTGTATAAAGTCCAACAGCTTAAATCTTTGAACTTAATTCTTAAATCTAATTTAGCGGCTTCCGTTCAGCAAGCCATCGTCGATGTGCTGATATCGAAAACAGAAAAAGCGGTCAAACAATACAAACCCAAAACAATCATGCTCGGCGGCGGAGTTGCTGCCAATTCACTGCTGCGACAGCGATTTTCTCTATTAGCTAAAAGCTATAAGCTAAACGCTATTATTCCCAAACTTGAATACTGTACTGACAACGCAGCAATGATCGGACTCGCCGCTTATTATCGATTAAAAACCAAGAAAGCAATCCGCCAACTGGCGGACAAAAACTTCGGAGTCGAACCAAATTTGAAAATAAAATAATCAAAAAAAGAACGACACCGCAGCCTTGGCTGACAATGCCGTTTAATCCGTATCAAGTAGGCCTTCGAGAGCCATGCGGATCTTCGGCTCTACTTGTACCAACTCGCCGTCCTTTACAGCTGTTGCGATAGAACAAATGTGGGATGTCTCCTCTCGTTTGTTTCTATACATGACTTGATCACCACGATCAAGCCACGTTTGCGCAAGCTGATCCGGATCCACGAGAGCGCCCGAGTGTAAAGTCGATAGATCTAATACCACGACACCGACCGAAACCTCAGAATTAATCAGATCCAGAGAAGGTGGCATTAGACCACGATCCTTACACCCTTGTTTTACTCGCTCCCAGGCTCGCTGTCGATATTCGTATTTGACGCGCGTCGCAGTGTGATGGGCATGCACAAATTTCTTGATTTTTTTCTGCAACACGGCAAATTCGTCGCCGTTTCCGATGCGAGCGGCGGCGACACCGTCAGCTCGACGGACATCGTTGATCAGCTCGATAAGAGTTTGAATCAGGATATCTCCAGCCCAGTGACCGATCTCGTCGTTGGTTCTCTTGAGCTTGTTGATGTCCAGAATCCAAAGTGCGGCCTTGGCATCGTCACCATCGATTTCCCATTCTTCGAGATCACGACGATCAGTTATGACAGACTGAATGAACTCTGGTAGGATCTCTTTCTTAAAAACATTTGGGTTCCACAGTCCCCACTCGTCCTTCTTCTTGAGCTCCTCCTGAATCCGCTCGTAATCGATTACTCTAGCCCGCAACGCCTTAATCTCTCTATCAAGAGTCCGAAGCCTAGTGTCTACCTCGGATTCATGTACGTCCAGAAGCCTCAGGAATTGCTTCAAAACGACTGGTCCGAGGTTTCCTAACTTACATAGCTCCCGCAATTCGGCGAGAGCTCTTAGTCCTCGCTGAATCTGCGTAGCCATGACCTGTCCTCCTTATTGACTCGAAAATCGGCTCAAGCTATAATTCAAGCAGATTTTACAATCAACAATTCATAAAAGTGTAACGAACAAAGCTGTCACTTTGTTTCTCCAGCCCCAGTTTGAAAAACTGGAGCTGGAACACTGCGAGTAGAATATAGCAATTAGCCGCTATTAGTAGACCTCGCCGGCGCTAACCGTAAACCTAGTAAATTAAGTATAGTTTAAGCTGGTACCTTTCTCAAATGTGAGAATCTTAAACACCAAGTAGTGGTGTTATTTTTATGACCAAAGAAATTTCTACACATTACGACCAATCGAAAGAATCTGAGATTTACAAACTCTGGGAGTCTTCTGGTTATTTCAATCCCGATAACCTAGAAGGTGAACCTTTCACTATCATCATGCCGCCATCCAATGCCAACGGTCAAGTTCATGTCGGTCACGCACTCGGATTTACTTTGCAAGATACAATTATTCGCTACCAACGTATGCTGGGCAAAAAAACTTTGTGGTTGCCAGGGACCGATCACGCTGGATTTGAGACCCAAGTGGTGTTTGAAAAAAAACTAGAAAAAGAGGGTCGCTCTCGTTTTCAAATGACACGAGAGGAATTTTATAAAGAGATCTGGGATTTCGTCCAGGAGAATAAAAAACAAACTGAAGATGGAATTAAAAGATTAGGGGCTTCTGCTGACTGGTCTCGAAATATGTTTACTCTAGATCCAAGAATTATCAAAATCGTCTACGAAACTTTTGAACAAATGTACAACGACGGTTTGATTTACCGCGACAATCGTATTTGTAACTGGTGTCCGAAACACCAAACCGGACTCTCTGATCTGGAAACCAAATATGAAGAACGAACCGAACCATTCTATTATTTCAAATATGGTCCATTTACCATAGCGACTTCTAGACCAGAAACAAAATTTGGCGATAAATACGTAGTTATGCATCCAGATGACAAACGCTACCAAGACTACAAAAACGGCCAAAAAATCGAGCTCGAATGGATCAATGGCCCGATCACAGCTACCGTCATCAAAGACAAGGCGGTAGACCCTGAATTTGGTTCAGGCGTGATGACTATTACCCCAGCCCATGATGCTACCGACTTTGAAATAGCACAGCGTCATAAACTTGATTTTGAACAAATTATCGATAAACGAGGGAAGCTTTTACCTATCGCTGGCGAGTTTGTTGGTGTGAAAATTCTGGAAGCGAGACCGAAAATAATCGAAAAACTGAAAGCCAAAGGACTTCTAGAAAAAGTTGATGAAAATTACAAACACAATGTCCAGCTTTGTTATAAGTGCAGTAACCTCATCGAGCCTCAAGTCATACCCCAGTGGTATGTCGCGATGACGAAAGAAATCAAAGGCAAAGCTTTGCGCGACAAAATCAAAGACGCCATCGAATCTGGTGAAGTCGTGATTAATCCTGAAAGCAAAGCTAATTTTTTGAAAACTTGGCTCAATGAAATTCGTGATTGGCCCATCTCCCGACAAACCTGGTGGGGCATCCCGATTCCAGCTTGGTACAAAGGAGATAAAGTAAAAATTTCAGAAGATTCACCAGGAGAGGGATGGGAAAAAGATCCTGATACTTTTGATACTTGGTTTTCTTCTGGCCAATGGCCATACGCCACACTCATGGCATTGGGAGAAAAAGATTTTGAAACTTTCTATCCAACGCGAGTTTTAGAAACTGGCTGGGACATTATCTTTTTCTGGGTCGCACGCATGATTATGTTTGGTCAATACAAAACTGGTAAACCACCGTTTAGTTATGTCTACCTTCACGGATTGGTCCGGGATAAAGATCGACAAAAAATGAGTAAATCCAAAGGCAATGTCATAGATCCATTAGGTGTTATCGATACTTACGGCAATGACGCACTACGTATGGCTTTACTAGTGGGCAATCTTCCGGGCAATGACTTACCACTGTCCGAACAAAAAGTCAAAGGTTATCGCAACTTTGCCAATAAAATTTGGAACGCCGCCAGGTTTGTCATGCAAAACACGGAAGGATACGACCCTAGTGCAAAACTCCACAGTGATGATGAAAATATTCTAAATGATCTTAATCAAATAATTATCACTGCGACGAATCAGATGAATAAATATGCTTTAGCTCACGCTGCCGAAGACCTCTATCACTACTTCTGGCACACTTTTGCCGATAAAATCATCGAGGAATCAAAAGCAAAATTGGCAAATCCGGAAACTAAAGCTTCGACACAGCGCATGCTTCGAGAAATCCTGGAAACCAATCTCAAACTTCTCCATCCATTCATGCCATTCGTCACAGAAACCATTTGGCAGATGAATCATAAGGATTTACTCATGGTTGAATCCTGGCCAAGTAATAAGTAAGGAGTAAAAAGTAATTAGAAAACTGCGGCTATCCCGCAGTTTTAAATTCTTATTACTTATTACTAATTACTCTTTACTACTTAAAGCGCACGGGAATGGCAAAGGCGGCGTCATTTTCTGGAAGGCCTGATGGGTTATCTCGTTCAATCAGTAATACTCCAAATTCTGCATCACCTGGATCAAAAACCAGAGTTCCTGCGAATGGCACATAACCCTCTACCATCCAATCACCAATCGCTTGGAATCCTTGTTGAGCTAGCACTTTCCCGTTCTCGTCTTTTAGTGTTACTGGGATATTGGCTTCAAAAAACCAAGAACCCAAAGCTTTCCCGCTCACTCCCATAGGACTGCTAACCAAAGCGCCAAACAGCGGATAGTCTAAGACAACTGGGAGTTGAGCATGTTCCTCTTCTTCAAAGACCTGACCATCAGGATTAATATCAACCGTTTGGGGTTGAGGTTCACTTAATTTCGGCCAAAGCAGCCAGGCGATAACGACTAGCAAGGCTAGAACTATTATTTGATAAATTCGTTTATTCATAGGGATAGTATACGGAATATAAGACCCCGGATCAAGCCTGCCTGCCGGTAGGCAGGTCCGGGGTAGTTTTCATTTTAATGTTTGAGCGAGGATTAAATTTTTGGACGCTTTGCGTATTTCCTCAGAAATCGCAAAGCGAGCCTGCCTGCCGGTAGGCAGGTAAAAATCTACTTCTAAGTACATAACAAACTGCAGATTTTTACGTTCACAAAAATTTCAATCCGAGCGTTATACTATTGCGTTATCCGCCAGCTCGGCGGCTTCTTTTTCAGCCAAAGCATCAGCGCGATAGCCCGTCCCAGCAGGAATCAATTTACCGATGATCACGTTTTCTTTCAAGCCACGGAGATAATCCGTTTTCGCAGTTACAGCAGCTTCAATCAAGACACGGGTGGTTTCTTGGAAGGATGCCGCGGCCAAGAACGATTCAGTGTTGAGAGAAGATTTCGTGATACCCATGAGTAGCTGTTCGGCTTCAGCAATTCGGCCATTGCCAACTTTTTCATTGGCCAGCTGTAATCGAGATTTATCGACTAGATCACCAGCGAGTAAATCTGTATCCCCGGATTCGGCAATCCGAACTTTGCTAAACATCTGGCGGACAATAATTTCAATGTGCTTTTCGTTGACATTCTGCCCTTGGGAAGAATAAATTTCTTGCACGTCTTTGATGATGTAGTCTTGGCAAGCCTCAATTCCCTTCAAAGCAAAGAGTTGATGTAGGTTAAGGTTACCTTCAGTCAATGGTTGGCCTTTGTAAACTAAATCTTTTTCTTTAACCAAGACGCTGAAACCAGCTGGAGCAGAATATTCTTGGAAGTTTTCTGACTCACGAACTACCGTCAATTTATCGGTGCCTAATTTTACAATTCCTGCGGCAATGGCTTTCACAACTTCGCCTTGATCATTGGTATAGAGTGGGTCACCAGTATTAACTTTTTCGCCAGCAGTAAGTTGCAATTTAGCGCCACCGAGCATGTATTCATCCATCGCGACGTCTTTAGCTTCGACGCGAATTACCGTTTCTTTCGGAGATGGTTTGATGGAAGATACGAATCCGTCCAATTCAGTAATCACGGCTTGTCCTTTTGGTTCACGAGCTTCCAGTAATTCCTCGACTCGAGGTAAACCTTGAGTGATGTCGAGTCCAGCCACACCACCAGTATGGAAGGTTCTCATGGTGAGCTGGGTTCCTGGCTCCCCAATGGCTTGAGCCGCGACAATTCCGACAGCTGCACCTTGTTCCACTGGCTTGTTAAAGCCCAAATCATACCCATAACATTTGGCACAAACGCCGCGAGTCAATTTACAGCGAAGTACTGTGCGAACTTCGATGGAATTAGCTGTTGATTTTTCAATTTCCAGGGCTAATCGGTCATCAACTAGGGTTCCTGCTTCTGACACTATTTTCCCATCTGCATCCATGACATCGGATGCGAGTACACGACCAAAAATTCTTCGAGAGAGAGGACGACCCAGTGCTTCTGACGAAACGCGGGTGATGATTCTACCTTCCGCAACTCCACAGTCTTCGGCATTGACGACAATGTCTTGTGCCACGTCAACTAATCGACGGGTCAGGTATCCAGCGTCCGCGGTTCGAAGAGCGGTATCAGTCATACCTTTTCTGGATCCGTGAGTGGAAATAAAATATTCCAAAATATTTAAGCCTTCTTTGAAAGAATCCCTGGCTGGCAATTCGATAACTTCTCCGGCTGGGTTGGTAACCAAACCTTTCATCCCAGACATCTGGGCGAGCTGGGAAATCGAACCTCTGGCGCCCGACGTGATCATTTGATAAACAGATCCGTATTCATCCAAAGTGTGAGTCACAGCTTCGGCCAATCGATCACGAACCTGGGCCCAAATTTCGATAACTCGATTTTTGCGTTCCGTTTCGGTAAGTAGTCCCATACGGTATTGTTCATATGTTTCCAATACATCTTTGTCAGCATCGATAACTAATCCTTTTTTCATTTCTGGGACGCGCAAATCGCTCATGCCCCAGGACAATCCGGATTTGGTCATGTAGTGGAAGCCCATGGCTTTAACTTCATCCAACAATTCCGCGGTTGTTTCAATACCGTAATCTCGATACACGATTTGGATAGTTTGCTGAAGTTTCTTTTTATCCATGACATCGTTAATAAATCGAACGCCTTCTGGTAAGAGTTGGTTAAACAAAATTCTGCCGACACAGGTTTCAGTCAGTCCACCATTCCCCCAACCATCAGTCAAACGAATTTTAACTTTGGCTTTGAGTGTCACAACTTCTGATTGATAAGCTAAAATTGCTTCTTGCGGACTGCCAAATGTCATGCCTTCACCTTTTTGGCCAGGTTGGATGCGGGTCAGCCAATAACAACCAAGCACCATATCCTTGGTCGGCATCATCACCGGTTCACCTGATGCTGGTTTGAGCAAGTTTTTCGCCGATAACATGATGCGCTTGGCTTCTTCTTGGGCCGCGGCAGTCAATGAAACGTGTACAGCCATCTGATCCCCGTCAAAGTCAGCGTTATAAGCGTCGCAAACCATGGGGTGGATCTGGATAGCTTTACCTTCAATCAATACTGGCAAGAAGGCTTGGAAACCCAGTCTGTGCAAGGTTGGAGCACGGTTAAGCAGCACGTAGTGATCTTTGGTTACTTCTTCTAAAATATCGTAAACGACTGTGGCTCCCTGTTCGATCAATCGATTGGCTGACCTTACATTGTGGGCATATTCACGTTGGATTAATTTAGAGATGACAAAAGGCTTGAATAATTCCAAAGCCATTTTCTTCGGCAACCCACATTGGTGCAATTTCAATTTTGGCCCAACGACGATAACAGAGCGTCCAGAATAGTCGACACGCTTCCCCAGCAAATTTTGTCGGAATCGCCCCTGTTTACCTTTCAACATGTCAGCCAATGATCGGAGTTTGCGTTTCTGTCCCGTGGAAGCAGTAACTTCTTTGCCATGTCGAATCGAGTTATCAATTAAAGCATCCACAGCTTCTTGCAACATCCGCTTTTCGTTACGGGTGATAACTTCTGGTGCACCAATTTCTAAAAGTTTTTTTAAGCGATTGTTGCGGTTGATAACTCGGCGATACAAATCGTTCAAATCTGAAGCGGCAAAGCGTCCCCCATCGAGTTGAACCATTGGTCGCAAATCTGGAGGTATTACTGGCAGGTTAGAAATAATCATCCATTCTGGTCGGATGCCAGAGCGGATCATGGACTTCACCAATTTCAATCGCTTGATGAGCTTGCGCTTATTGACACCTTCCGCAGTCGCGATTTCTTCTTGTAAATCAGCAAACAATTTTTCCAAATCAATCTCTTCGACGAGTTGGACAATGGCAGATGCGCCAATCCCTGCTTGGAACACTGGGCCATATTTGAGGGATAAATCCCGATATTCTAATTCTGAAATAATTTGATACTTTTTGATGGATTTCAGTTCTGATCGGGCCAAATCGCGGATGGATTCCAAATGTTCCGATTCTTTGGTCCACATTTCTTTCACTCTGACAGTTTCAGCTTCGTCTTTATCCTTATTCTGGTTGATCAAATTTTCGTAACGATTATCAATTTCTTTACCTTTGGCTTTGAATTCGCGTTCAATCTGCTCCATGGTTTGCGCTCTGGCCTCTTCATCCACTGATGTAATGATGTAGGAAGCAAAGTAAACAACTTTTTCCAATTCTTGGACAGACAAATCCAGGACCAACCCCAGTCTGGATGGGACTCCGCGCAAAAACCATATGTGAGCCACTGGTGCGGCAAGTTTAATATGCCCCATCCGTTCACGGCGAACAGAAGCTCTAGTGACCTCGACTCCACATTTATCGCAGATAATTCCTTTGTAGCGAATCCGTTTGTATTTACCACAATAACATTCCCAGTCTTTGATTGGCCCAAAAATTTTCTCATCAAACAAACCGTCTTTTTCTGGACGTTGGGTGCGGTAATTGATGGTTTCTGGCTTGGTCACTTCCCCGTAAGACCAATTCAAAATGTCTGCTGGAGAAGCCAGTTTTAGTCTAACCGCTTTAAATTCTTCAGTTTGCTGTACCATATGTTTACTAATTACTAATTTTTACGAATTTACGAATTGGGTTAGCGATTAGTATATTCGCTGCTATTCGTAATTCGTAAAGTTAGTTATTTCTTCCCTTTCCTTTTCTTATCTGCGACCTTTTCACCTACTAATTCAATAGTTTTTTCATCGTCCAGGCGTCCTTCATCGGTGGTAGCGAGCTGTCTGATTTCTCCAGCTTGGTCAACTTCGTCTGTGGCCAATTTTTCGCCTACTAATTCGACGTTTAGACAGAGTGATTGTAATTCTTTGACCAAAACTCGGAACGATTCAGGGACATTTGGCTTCTTGATTGGTTCACCCTTGACGATCGATTCGTAAGTTTTCGCGCGTCCCACCACATCGTCAGATTTGATGGTCAACATTTCTTGCAATGTATGCGCAGCTCCATATCCTTCCAGGGCCCAGACTTCCATTTCTCCAAATCTCTGGCCGCCGAATTGAGCTTTACCGCCCAAAGGCTGTTGGGTAATCAATGAATAAGGACCGGTGGAACGAGCGTGCATCTTGTCGTCTACCAAATGGTGAAGTTTCAACATGTAGATAATCCCGACAGTAACTTTTTCAGAAAAAGCCTGGCCAGTCTTCCCATCATAAAGGACGAGTTTGCCATCTTCTGGATAACCTGCTTTGACTAACTGTTCTTTGATTGTTTCTTCCGGTACTCCATCTAGCGGCGGGGTCGCCACTTTGAAACCGAGTTTATCAGCAGCCAATCCTAAGTGAGTTTCCAAAATCTGTCCGATGTTCATACGAGACGCAACCCCCAATGGATTCAAAATAATATCGACTGGAGTGCCATCAGCCATAAACGGCATGTTCTCGACTGGAATAACTTGAGAGATAACACCTTTGTTCCCGTGTCGGCCAGCCATTTTATCTCCAACCTGGATTTTACGAAGCACTGCTACTGAAACTTGGATGGATTTGATCACTCCGGATGGCAATTTATCACCTTGTTCACGAGAAAATTCTCGGATATGGACTACTTTTCCGTACTCACCGTGAGGCAGAGTCAGAGAAGTATCTTTGACGTCACGAGATTTTTCACCAAAGATCACGCGCAATAATTTTTCTTCTGCAGTCAGGTCAGTTTCACCCTTTGGAGTGATTTTTCCTACCAATATATCACCGGCTTTGACTTGCGCTCCAATTCGGATCACGCCATTCTCATCCAAATCTTTCAATTTTTCTTCTCCAACGTTTGGAATATCGCGGGTGATAATTTCAGGACCCAATTTCGTATCCCGAACATCCACTTTAAAGTCCTCGATGTGAATCGAGGAGTAGCGATCTTCTTCGACAACTCGGGACGAGATCAAAATAGCATCTTCATAATTTCCACCTTCCCAGGACAGGAAAGCGACGAGCATGTTTTGACCCAAAGCCAATTCACCATCTTCAATCGCAGCACCATCAGCAATCGGAGTTCCGGCTTTTATTTCTTGACCTTTTCTGACAGTGGCGTGTTGGTTGATCGAAGTTGAGGTGTTAGATCGGACAAATTTTTGGAGGGAATATTCTTTCTTTTTGCCACCATCAGACAGGACAATTTTGTCCCCGGTAACACTCAACACAGTGCCATCGCTTTCAGCAATTACCACTTGGCCCGAATCATAAGCAGCTTTGGCTTCAACTCCGGTTCCGATAACTGGAGATTGTGGTTTGATACAGGACACTGCCTGACGTTGCATGTTCGATCCCATCAAAGCACGGTTGGCATCATCGTGTTCTAGGAATGGAATCAGGGAAGTCGTGACAGAAATAATTTGCTTTGGTGAAACTTCGACATAATTAATCTCTGATGTTTCAGCAATCGATGGTTCACCATGAACTCGAACCGAAGTTCGACTTTCAGTGAAAAATCCTTTTTCATCCATCTTGACATTGGCCTGCGCAATTACTGAAAACTGCTCTTCGTAAGCATCCAAGTACTCCAGTTCATCTGTGACTTGGGCTTTGCCATCTTTCTTCACGACTTTTCTGTAGGGAGTTTCAATAAATCCAAAATCATTGATGCGAGCATAACTGGCCAAATGTGCGACTAACCCGATGTTCGGTCCTTCAGGAGTGGTGATCGGACAAAGTCGGCCATAGTGAGAACGATGGACATCTCGAACTTCGAATCCAGCGCGTTCGCGGGACAATCCACCCGGACCCATCGCGGACAGTCGACGCTTGTGTTCCAGTTCCGCCAAAGGATTGGTCTGATCCATAAACTGGGAAAGCTGGGACGAGGAGAAAAACTCCTGGATCACAGCAACAATTGGACGAACGTGAATAAGTTGGGCTGGAGTTACGGTCTCGATATCAGCCAAACTCATACGATCTTTGGCAATTCTGCTCATACGAGCGAGTCCGATGCGGAATTTGCCTTGGATCAGTTCCCCGACTGATCGCACGCGGCGGTTCGAGAGATGATCGATATCGTCCCAGGATTCTTGAGAGTTATTTAATCTGACTACTTCCCGGATAATGTCGGTCAAATCTTCTTTGGTCAGGATTCGGTCTTCTCGATCTTTGATATTGAGACGTTGATTGAGTTTGTAGCGGCCGACTTCGGATAAATCATAGCGATCGGATTGGAAAAACATCGCTTCAATCAGAGACCTGGCATTATCAACTGTGGCGAGATCTCCTGGACGAATACGTTTGTAGACTTCCTTAAATCCTTCGTCCGGATTTTTGGATGGATCTTTCTCCAAAGTATTTTGAATATAGCGCATATCAGGGTTGGTATCGATATCAGCAAAAGCAGCGAGAATTTCTTCATCTGATCCATACTTAAACACGCGCAACAGCGCTGAAACCGGAATTCTGCGCTTGCGGTCGATCTTGACACTGATTACACCATTGATATCGGTTTCCAATTCCAACCAAGCACCACGATTCGGAATAATCTTCGCCCCGTACCAATTTCGGCTTCGTGCAGCTTCACCAGTAAAAAATACACCCGGGGATTTGACTAGTTGGGAGACAACTACTCTTTCCACTCCATTGATGACAAATGTGCCGCGAGGCGTCATCAGTGGAAAATCGCCGAGGTAAACATCTTGAGTTTTAGTTTTGTTTGTTACTTTGTTTACGAGCTTCACCGATACATAGAGTGGAGCTTCAAAAGTTGTGTTTCGTTCTTTGGCTGTTTTTTCGTCGTATTTTGGTTTATCTAAAAAGTAGTCCCCAAAAAACAGTTCCAAATTCTTCCCAGTAAAATCTTTGATCGAGTTGATCTCTTCAAACAATTCCTTTAAACCTTTTTCCCAAAACCATTTGTAAGATCGGAGCTGCGCTTCAATCAAATTGGGCATGTCCATAACTTCTTCAATGTGGGTGAAAAACTTTCGTGATGGTTTTTGGGGGTTACCACCACTGAAATTTAGGCTCAAATTAGCCAATTTCTTTTTTGAAGACATAAAATAATCCCTCTTTTTGCGCATATACAAAAAGAGCCGCTTGTGGCTAGATTCTTATTAAGTTAATTATCACATTTATATTTTAGCGATTCTGGAGTTATTGTCAAGCCCAGTAATACAACGTCGATGCTTTTGCTGTTTCAATGGTTTTTGTAGTCAACTTCAGATGCCTGTATTTAATATAGACTAATAATTTTTCTTTATTTAAATTCGCAAAAGCAAACACAAAAACCATTATCGACGTTGATATACTGGGTCAAGTAAACCATAGAGGAGCAACAATCCCCCCAGGATTGCGGCCATACTGGCGATGGGCAGAACGTCGGCTAATACCCCGATGATGATAGTAGGCAGGGTTGCCGCCACTTGCAACATTACGTACAACGCTCCGTAAATCCGACCTCGCAGATGTTCGTGGGCATGAGTTTGGAGCATGGAATGACTCGGAGCAAAAATATGAGCATTGAAATACCCAATCAATAGTCCGAAAAAAGAATAGTAAACATATTTAAAATCAACTAATCCGATTAAGGATAGACCGACGAGCATGGTTCCCATTCCTAAGAATCCCATGCGAACCAGTTGGCGTTTGGATAAAAATCGTTCTTCAAATCCAAGTAAAGCAGCACCAATCAGGATCCCGATACCAAGAGGTGCTACGATAAAAATTGACCCAGTGTCTAGATTGATCCCTATCGCCTCTTTCATAAACGCTGGCGCGATCGTAATCATCATTCCATTGATAATTTGGATCGCAATCAAACTCACTAGGGGGTAGTGCAAACGAGAGTTTTCCCAAAAATGAGCAATCCCTTCTTTGAATTCATGCCAAATTTTAGAAAATGAATACGGATTTTCGTGAACCACCGGTGGTTTTAGAGACGGTAAACTCATAGTGGCCAATCCGGCTACCACTAGCAGTCCCACACCAACTGTATATGGAGCGGCATGGCCAAACGCTGATGACATCGGGCCCGCTGCCGCAAACCCGATGATCAATGCTGCACTATTTGTAAACGCAAAGAAACTATTCGCAATTAAAATCTGATTTTCTTTGACTAACCTGGGGATCGAAGGAGCTTCGGCCGGAATATAAAATTGGTTGAGTGACGAATAAAGAAAAGTTATCAGAACCAGCCCCCAAAAATCATCACCGACCAAAAAATATAAGGCAATACTTAGAGCTTGGCCAAAATTAATGATGGTCAAAAGCCATCGGCGGTCAAATCGGTCCGCATAAACACCGGCCAAACTCCCAAAAAACAAAGTCGCGACCCCGAACGCCATGATTATCAAAGAAACCGAGATCGTGGAGTTCGTCAATTCGAAAACTTTGATCAGGATCGCAAAACTAAGGATGTAATTCGTCAGCTGCGAAGTGATTTGCGAGACCCAAAGTTTGGCAAAATTTCTATTTTTGAGGACGTCGAGGTAATGTGATATTTGGCTGTCGATCATAATGTGGCTTAAACATCTTTTGTCGTAATCCTAAGGCAAAAATTAAAGCATTCGCCACGGCAATTGTCGTCCGGGTTCGTGAAAAGTGACTTCCGGTCAAAACTTCAACTTGCTTTAAATCCGTAAACTCAATTTTATTTTTTTTCAAAAACTTTTTTGTTTCAGGAATGATTTTTTCTGATAAATTGTTAGACTGAAACTGATGCTTCTTCCCTCCTCCCTCCAAAGCAATCACCGTCTTCTCGTAATCTGTTGTATCAATTACTAAAACGATGTTACGTGTTACGGGTTTCATGTTACGTGATTTAAAAGGCTTCTGTCCATTTCATGCTCTTTTGTTTATCGTTGATCTTGATCAATTTAATCACCTTCTCAACCAAAATCTTTGGATCGGAATCAAATATAATTCGCTTACTACCGCGTTTTGCGGATTTAAGAATTTCTGGAATATCTTCTTCGATTCCACCTGTACCAGTCAGGACGCCAATTACTCTTTTATCTTCAAACGCCGTTGTAAATTCATTTAATGTGCCGATTCTGCCACAAATGGTAATGATTGCATCCGAAGCCCTGGTCATCAGCATGTTGCGCCCCGAGTAATCAAATCCAGTATAAATAATCAAATCCATGTTTTTCGTGGGTAATTTATAGGTGTTCACATGCGCTTGTTTTGACACAGCCGGAGACAGTCCAATCGAAATACCACCTGCAGCCTTAGCTCCCCTAGTCGACCATTCCGGAATACCAATCGTCGCACCAGTAACTAAAACTGCCCCGTGCAAAGCAATTTGGCGACCTACTTCGTAGGCTTTTTTAAAGGCACCCCTCGTGCAATTATCGATAGCGGAACCAGAAACGGCAATTTTGTACTGCATGAAAATTGAAAGCTAATTCTTGTGTTTAATTTTCTTCTACAAACTACGAACTTTTACGAAAATACGAAATGTGCTAACTATCTTCGTACTTTCGTACCCTTTTCGTAATTTCGTAGAAAAGCAAGCCTATTTGGTTTTGAGAATTCCCCTTAGGGTCCTTCCTTGCTTATACATAGTATACCAAATCGGTGAATACACGAGATCGTAAGCACCCGGATAAACAACCTCGACTCCACCGAATCCTTTTTTGAACCGAGTGATACCTTCCCAGCCTTTTTCGCCGATCCCCCCAAAATCGTAATTTTTGTAACCCAGTTTTTTCGACAATTTAATCGCTTCCCAGTGGAGCAAATATGGAGCCATCGCTTCTTTCATCTGGATACTGGTGCCGCCGTGAGCATAAACTGCGTAATCACCGAATAAAGTTAAGATCATTCCCGCTAGCGGCTGACCCTGATATTCAGCAATGAAAATTTTCATGTGCTGCGGGTGCAAAGTGTCCCACATTTTTAAATAATAATCTTGGGGGTGTAGGCGAAATTGCGCTCTCGAAGCAGTCTCGAGTAATAATTTCCAAACAGTAAGCAGGTCTTCTTGGGTTCCTTCGCGAACATACACTCCCTTGCGCTGGGCGAGGTTGAGATTATACCGAGTCTTGGGCTTCATGTCGATCAATAATTCTTCTTCGGTTTTTTCTAATCCTAAAACCCAATTTTGTGGAGGCTGGATGTCCTTCACTGCCCGCGGTAAATCCATGGCATGCTGGGGCTCGAGTCTCGCAAACACCAAATTCGGGTCTTCCCCGATTTTTTTTAGATCCGGCAATGCTTCACTTGCTGCTCCCAAAGGTCCCCTGGGGCAATACAGATACTTTTTACCAAACGGCAGTGCTGTTTCGATGGCTAAATTGATAAAATTTTCATCAGAAAAATGGTGAATCTTGTGGCCCAAAGATTCGTTGAACTCCCCCCATGCCCAAGACTGCAAAATCGACCCACCTAGGTCGACAACTTTTTTATCCCAGTTTTCTTTTGATAGGTTTGAAATCATAGATTATCCCATCGCGAGCGAAGCGTGGCGATTTTTTTTAAGATTGCTTCGTCGCAAGCTCCTCGCAATGGTTATTATTTGCTCAATGCTTTTAATGCTATCTTGATTTTTTGCTGCAAATCAGCCACATCATTCGGAACAGCTTTCAAGGCCTGTCTTGCTTCTTGTTGTGAATAACCAAGCACAATCAATGCATCCAGCGCATCCGAGTGTTCTTTGGCCACTGGCTGGGAGCCGACTTCATCTTTTAGTTTTTCTCGAAGCTCGACTATGACTCGTTCTGCAGTTTTCGTTCCAATGCCCGAAACTTTTTTGAAAACCGCAGCATCGCCCGAAGCAATCGCAGATTTGAGCATATTTATTTCGGCCAGCGACATAATCGCGAGTGCCGATTTGGGCCCGACACCAGACACTGTAAGTAAAAGTTCAAAAAATTCTAATTCAGTCAGGGTTTGAAAACCGTACAAAGCGATCTGGTCTTCACGAACATATGTATGAATCAGCAAACTTATTTCCGAATTCAATTTCAAAGGCACATGGATAACCTGAGGTGTAAAAATTTTATACCCAACACCAGTAGTTTCCACAATTATGTAATTAGTGCTTTTTTGAGTAAGCTGTCCTTTAATTGAACCTATCATGTGCTTATTATACCTGCTTGATATTAAAACGAAAACTGCTTAAACTGTATGGACAAATGAGGAGGAACTATGAGAGGTTTTCGACCGCTATCGGGTTTCCAACCCGATGCCATCTGTAGGGCATGCGGAAAGGACAATGCAACGATTGAGTACTACATTGAGACTTCAGTTGCCGTCCCAAGTTGCAACACTTCTTCCTGCCGGATCAGGGTTCAGGAAATTGCCCATGAATTACTTCCACCCCCTAAGGAGGCCCCCATAGAAAAAAATCGCTGGCTTCCCTGGCGCTAGCTTCATTGCTGCTGGCGCTTTTCTTTTTGGATTAAAAAAAGAACCGAAAGAGACTTCGGTTCGTTATTGACCCCAACTCGAGGACCACCCAATCATTGTGATGTTACTAGGACCTCTTCCGGGGTCGCCGCCTTGGATACTGACATTCGCAACGTTTAAGTGTCCCTTCATAGGCAATTTAATGAACTTGAAATTGGAAATCAGGAAACTGGCACCCACTGAAAGCCCTACCCTAATCTCCCTCCCGTCTGTATCGTCCGGAACACTCAGCATGATAAACCCAGGTATAGGGTATAACCCGGTACGTTTCCCGATCTCAATTGTAGTCCAGTGTGCACCTATCAACCCCCACACTCTCGGCCCAAGTTCGCCTAAAGTCCAGGGCCCATCGACATGAAACCGTCTCCAGAAGGTTGTGTGTGGCACGATCTCATTCTGCTTCTGGGTTAACAACTGCTGTTGCCTGGCCAGGTCAATGGTAAAACCGCTTTCCAGTTCCACCAAGATGTTACAAGCCTCTTCGATCGTACCGTGTACGCCTTCAAACATCTTCCAGTTCTCGCAGCGGTCTGGTAACCACTCGGGCACTCCGGGGAGCTTCTTGCGTTTGCCCATTTTCTGGCCCCACAAGTTACTCCAAAAAGTGTAGACGATCCGATTGCGGTTGACGAGGTACCATTGCTGGTATTTTTCAACTGCCTCGATCCAGTCCCTCAGTGTCTTCTCTTCGGACTGCGAAAGCAGCTCCTGACCGAAGGCAGGAACACTGACAAGCGACAGAATCAACACTAAAACCCACTTCGTCATGTTGCCTCCTTGGCCACTATTTATTAGCATAGTAGATTATTTTTGAGAATAAAAAAAGGCCGGCACCTCGAAATGAAGGGTGACGGCGAAAATAGGTCGTTCGCTTAGAGCGTCGCGATCACACGTTCAACCGCATTACTCCAGCTGTCGCATGGAATAATACGGAAGGGTTCGACCAGTCCGGGAGAAACTAGTCCGACCTGATACCGATACGGCACCGAGCTGTCCGGCAAGCTGGTCAAAAGTTCGGTCTGTGCTGTGACAACATGCGTGTAATCAGTACAGATTTTTGCCAACCCTCTAAAGTCCGGTGAGGTGGGAAACGGATCGGAACAGATCCGTGTCTTCGTGAACAGCCCCACTCTCGCAAACCACGACCAAGCCACAAACTTGTCTGCCGGATCAGCGAGGTCGATGATCTTGACCTTCTCGCACCCGAAGGCTCTGACGAGGCGTTCAAACCCCTCAAGCGCATCCGGAGCCTCGATTACTTCATGCTTACCTTGCCACTCACTCTTCTTAGCAAGAAGCGCGCTGAAATCAACTATGATCTTGTGCGACATGTCCCCTCCCGCCAACGACGACCATTACCCCTACTTTTACTTTCAGCAATTATATCAATTATTGACCGAGTTGTGAAGCCTCTGCTACAATAAAATTTGGCATGAAATTCAAAATTCACTCACCATTTAAACCTAGTGGCGATCAGCCGACGGCTATTGAGAAGCTCGTGGCTGGATTAGAAAAAAAGCACCGATACCAGACTCTTTTGGGAGTCACAGGTAGCGGCAAGACTTTTACTATGGCCAATGTCATCGAAAAAGTTCAGAAACCCACCCTGATAATTTCCCATAATAAAACTTTGGCCGCGCAGTTAGCCAATGAATTTCAAGAATTTTTTCCAGATAATGCAGTACACTACTTTGTTTCTTATTATGACTACTACCAACCAGAAGCGTATATTCCCCGCAGCGATACATATATCGAAAAAGAGACCCAAATCAACGAAGAAATCGATAAATTGCGCAATGCCGCGACCCAAAGCTTACTTTCACGAAAAGATGTTCTGATTGTGGCTTCAGTCTCCTGTATTTATGGATTGGGTAATCCTGGAAATTATCTCGAGCTTTCCCTCTCACTGAAAGTTGGAGAAGAAATCAAACGCGATAAATTTTTACGTCGTTTAACCGACCTCCAATTTATTCGCAATGACATCAATCTCACCCGTGGTACTTTCCGGGTGCGAGGTGATGTTATTGAATTTATCCCCGCTTCCGCTGACAAAGTCATCAGTCTAAGTTTCTTCGGTGATGAATTAGAAAAAATATCAGAGCATGATCCTCTGACTGGTGAAGAGTTTGGTGATCGACAGGAAATTACCATCTTCCCTGCCAAACATTTCGTGACCCCGAAAGAAAAATTATTTGCTGCCATCAATAATATCCGCCAAGAACTGGCTGATCAAATCAAATATTTTAAATCCCAGGGCAAAGAAATCGAAGCCCAGCGTATCGAACAGCGCACCAACTTTGATTTGGAAATGCTTTTAGAGACTGGCTTCGTCGCAGGGATAGAAAACTACTCTCGGCAACTTGATTTCCGCAAACCGGGCGAGCCTCCATCTACACTTATCGATTACTTCCCAGATGATTTCTTGCTGTTCATCGACGAATCGCATATTACCTTACCCCAAATTTACGGCATGTATGAGGGCGATCAATCCCGCAAACGAACTTTGATTGATTATGGCTTTCGATTGCCTTCCGCGATTGATAATCGACCGCTCAAATTCGAAGAGTTTGAAAAAAAAATCGACCAAACAATTTTTGTTTCAGCGACCCCGACGAAAGACCGGGAGTTAAAGGTTTCGAAACAAGTTGCCGAACAACTAATTCGTCCCACCGGATTACTCGACCCGGAAATTGAGATTCGACCCACGAAAAATCAGATCGATGATTTGATGGAAGAAATCCAAAAACGAGTAAAAAAGAAACAGCGAATTCTCGTGACTACTCTGACTAAAAATATGGCTGAAGAGTTGTCCAGTTACTTGGTCGAATATGGCATTCGAGGCCAATACCTCCATGCGGATATCCAAACTTTAGAACGACTAGAAATTTTACGCGACTTGCGACTCGGGGTTTATGATGTCGTGGTCGGAATTAACCTTCTCCGAGAAGGATTAGATCTACCGGAAGTTTCTCTAGTCGCGATATTAGATGCAGACAAAGAAGGATATCTTCGTTCGGAAACCTCGCTCATCCAAACCATGGGCCGCGCTGCGCGTCACCTGGAAGGCCGTGTCATCATGTATGCGGATCGGATCACCGGATCCATGGATCGTGCTATGAAGGAAGTTGAACGAAGACGTAAAATTCAAACGACTTACAACAAGGAGCACGGCATCACCCCTACGAGTATTCAAAAAGCTATCAGTGAGACCCGTCTGGCAGGCAAAAAAGCTGATGAGGAAAAGGTCAAACAACTTGATGAAATGGACCTAACCAAAATGACTAAGCAAGATATTGCTTATGCCATCGAAGAACTCCGCGACCAGATGGACATGGCCTCCAGAAACCTAGATTTCGAAAAAGCCGCTGCCCTCCGCGATCAAATTCAAACCATCCGCGCCAAAACGAAGATGAAGAAACATAAATTTAAATAGAATTACTGTCTCCTTTTCTGCTCGGCCGAGCAATGTTGGAAACAACTACAATTTACTTGAAATAATATTCTGACTTTGCAGAAAAGATTGAAACATCCTTTTGCAGTTTTAACTCCTCGATTAACTCTTTCAGATCGTCAAAAACTTGGAAAGGACTTAAGAAGCAACTTTCACGAATTTGAGTATAACCGCTTCGAATCAAATACCGGCGTAGGGTATCCCGAGCATTACGTTTTGTTTCCGGTATGTCGAAAATTATCAAAGTCGAAAAACCATCTGATCTAGATTTCTTCGTAATTGCCTTTAGGCGTAATGTCTTTGCTCTTTTTGTAATAACAAAAGCCGGACCTTCTATAGTTTGAGTCTTTTTAACCAGGCCTAGTTTTTCAAATCTTTTTAATCTCTTGTGGTAAGCTGATCGAGTGATCGACACTCTAGACATTTTACTATAGGGTCTAAAAACTGTTCGATCTCTGGTTGGAAAATCTGAAAGCCATTTGAATAATTCCCATAAACTTCGGGCAGCCCCCATTCTTGAACTCATTACCATAAATACATTGTATCTCTTTTTGCTCGGCCGAGCAATGTTGGAAACATTGACCTAAACGGTCTTTTTTGCTAAACTTTTGGAGCTAAATAGGCTTTGTGTCGCGAAGTTTATTTAATTCTAATTACTAATTACTAATTACTTCTTACTATTTACTAATTTATGCCTAACATTAAATCAGCTATGAAAGCCATGCGGCAGAATGTTCGACGCCGAGCGGTAAATTTGAAAGCTCTAGAAGCGATCAAACAAACTGCGAAGCAGGTCCGCAAATTCGCTACTGCCAACAATAAATCTGAAGCCCAGAAAGCTCTATCCTCTGCATTTGCAGCTCTCGATAAAGCCGCCAAGAAGCATATCGTTCATAAGAATACTGCTTCCAGAAAAAAGTCCCGGCTCGCAGCAATGGTCGGAAAATTAAAATAATCCCCTATCACAAACCACCCCGGACTTGATCCGGGGTCTTATTTTAAATTTTCAACTTTTCCATCTCCGCCCAGTTAGTTCCGGCTTTGGCCTCGACGACTAGTGGAACCTTGAGCTCATAAACTGATTCCATTATTTTTTTAATCTTTTGGGCAAATTTTTCAGCATCATTTTTCAGTACTTCAAAAACTAATTCGTCATGTACTGACAAAAGCATCCTTACTTCTGGTGTTTGTTTTTCAATCTGGATCATGCTTAATTTGATGATATCTGCGGCCAATGATTGGATTGGCGTATTGAACGCGGCTCTTTCTGCAGCTCCTCGGACTGCAAAATTTGAAGCTAGAATTTCCGGAAAATTGCGAAGACGACCAGTCGCAGTTCGAATATACCCATCTTGCTTGGTTTGATTTATCGTATCATCTATGTATTTTTTGAGTTTACTAAAGACTGCGAAATAGTCTTTGATGTGTTGCGATGCCTCTTCATGGCTCATCGCGGACCTCGAAGATAAGCCGAAAGCTGAAACACCATAGAGTACACTGAAGTTGATAGTTTTTGCATCGCGGCGTTGGGCCGGTGTCACATCTTTCGCACCGACCCCAAAAATACGAGCTGCAGTAGCAGTGTGAAAATCGATATTGTCTTTAAAAATTTTAATCATCTCTGGTTCATCTGTCAAAGACGCAGCAATTCGAAGTTCGATTTGTGAATAATCTAGAGACAATAAAACATTGCCTTTGTCCGCGATAAATGCCTTTCGCACTTCGTTTCCCAGTTCCGTTTTAATCGGTATATTTTGCAAATTGGGATTCAATGAAGATAACCGCCCAGTTGCAGCAATGGTTTGACTATAGGTAGTATGGAGTCGTCCATCCTTTCCCACTAGTTCTGGCAGCGCATCGACATACGTAGATTTAAGTTTCGTGATTTCGCGATATTCAAAAATCAAATCAATGATTGGATGCATGCCCCGCAGTCGTTCTAGCTGCTCCGCATTTGTCGACAACGCTTTTGTTTTGCCTGTTTTTCGTAATCCATCGGCAGTTAATTTCAATTTCTCGAACAACACCTCTCGCAGCTGAATCGGAGAGGCAATATTAAATTCTGTGCCGGATAAATTATAGATTTGCTTCGTCAATTCATCAACTCGCTTGCCTAATTGTTTACTCAAATCCTTCAACCACTTCAAATCAAGTTTGACTCCTCGCTTTTGCATCTTCTCCAGAACCTCCATTAGAGGCACTTCTATATCATGATAAATTTTCAGTAACTTCTTTTCTTTCAGCTGATTAGCCAATTCGCTCCAGTTGTCTGTTTCATACGTCCGTCGGCCAGGATTAAGTAAGTAAGCCGCGATTAATGCTTGCTTTTCGTTTTTTATTAAATCATTTGGTTTAGTTTCAACCGTGGTGCTCACTTCCAATCCTGCTGCTGTTTTATGCCCCTTCGGTAACCGTGCATCCAAAGCTTTAATTCCTAACGCATGAAAAAGCTTCATGACGGTTAGCTCCTCATAGTCACTTAAAAGTGTTTTCTCAAAATCAAAATCCAAATGATTTTTGCGATCAATGTGAGCAAGTTTCTGCGATAAATACGCTTTAGGTTTGCCTTCAACTAATTTTTTCAACGTTCCAGGTTTAATCTTTTCACTGTTCCGCTCCACTCCCTCGTAAACTCCTTCCAAAGATCCGAAAGTTTTAATCAAATCCAAAGCCCCTTTTTCGCCAATCCCAGGTACTCCAGGAATATTGTCAGACAGGTCTCCACGAATCGCTTTATAATCGACCCACTGTGTTGGATGAAGCCCATAGATCTCGACCATTTTATCAATATCGAAAATTTGGATATCTGAAAATCCGGTTTTGAATCGATAGACCTCAGTATGATTATCGATCAGCTGCAATAAATCCAAATCACCAGTCACGATAATATTTAAAACGTCTTTCGGGGTTTGATAGGTAATGATGCCAAGTAAATCATCAGCTTCATAACCTTGTTTTTCGTAAATGGGAATCTCTAGAGCTTCTAGGATCTCTTTGATTTTTGGTAACTGGATCATTAATTCACTGGGGGGAGCTTTTCTCGTCGCTTTATAATCCGCAGCCAATTTATCACGGAAGGTCGGACCCTTCACATCAAACGTGACCACAGCATGAGTTGGTTTGATATCAGCTAGAGCTTTGAAAAGCATGGAAAAAAATCCGAAAATTGCCCCAGTCGGGAATCCTTCGGCATTTGACATCGCCGGCAAAGCATGAAAAGCACGATGAAACAGGGCATGCCCGTCAATCAGTAATAATTTTTTCTTAAATTCTTTCATTAGATTTTAACCAATCGTCGAGTGCTTCTTGATTATTTTTAAAAGCTATGTCTTTTGGTAATTCATTCTTATGGAACCATTTTAGCTCTGCTACATCATCATTGGGCTTGGGCTCCCCATTTACTATTTTTACCAAATAAAAAATATTTAATGTTGATTGTTCACGATATGTGTCCATATAAAAACCAAAAAACTTAATTACATCAACTTCAACACCTGTCTCTTCTTTTACTTCTCGGTGCAAACCTGTTTCTGGATGCTCTCCTTTTTCCAAAAAACCACCAACAACATCCCATTTGCCCTTAAATGGTTCAATGCCTCGTCTGCTCAAAAGGATCTTATCACCTTCCACTATTAAGGCTGATACTGCCGGATAGGATTTATCGTAAAAAATAAACCCACAATTCTTGCATCGGAGACGTGAATAGCCATGCTCGAAAAATTCTTCAAACTCTCCACCGCATTTTGGACAAAATTTATACTGCATTTATTATTTAATAACTAACGTCTTAACCATCTCAGTCATTTGAGATAAAGCATCTTTCAACTCAGAACTATCCTTAACTGGAAATTGATTTATATCTTTGCTGTTATAAGACATAGTGATCACTCCTAAGCCTTCAGGAATTCCAAGATTTTTAGAGTTCCATTTATAGTTAAAGTAGCCACCAGCAGATTCACTCACATATGAAAAATACCAAACTGTTTGACCGTTTGTTGGCAAAACACAATCGTCTCTTTTATTTTCAGCACTGACATACAGATCAGCTCTAGAATAAATATCAAAAACTTGGGTAGTCTCTTTAGCTCCACATGGTTCAGTCGGATGTACAAGAACTACTGCATCAGCACTCGGTGCACCCATGGCAATTTCTGAAAACCGGCCACCTATCACCCCGCTTGCCTGACTAGCGGCAGTGTTGATGTAAAGAATATATTTGCCTTTGATAATATTTACTGCTCGAGGATTGGACTTAGGTGAAGAAGCTGTCCAACCCGAAAATGTATTGACCTTAATGTAGGAATTCTCATATGTCTCTGTCGGGGCTGGAGGCGTCGGTGTCGGACTTAGTGATTGCGGTTGATTATTTTTGTTACAAGAAGCTGCAAATAAACTTAAGCCCAAAACCAAAAATGCCAATTTTTTCATAAATTTTATCCTTCGAGTTCATCATAACAAAAAACCGCCCGCGATCATAATCGGGACGATTCGTTGTTAGTCGTTGTTATTGAAGAAAAATTGGCTGGCGAAATCCACTTCGCGGGCTGAAGTGCGGCGTCTGGTGTTCGGGCCAGTCGACATATAAGTATTGCCATTGCGAGTAGCTACATCCCATGATCCTGGCCACCAGGGTTCAAATGCTGAATCATCATCGAGTTTATTTCCAGCAGTATCAAACTTTCTTATATCTGGTCCACCCAGCAGTGGTGCTGTGACTATCTGGTTTGAAGAAGCAGCGACTCTGACTCCCCCTCGATGATTTGGATCATATGCCATAAATTCACCTGTTATCGTACCCGCACTGTTAAATATCTTCACATGCGGGCCACCACCAGCGTTAGGCGCAGTGACGATCAACCCTTTTCCCGCTGCGACATCAATACCAGCTGTAAATGCTTTGTCATAGGCAAAAAAGTCCCAAAAAACGTTTCCATCAGCGGTAAAAATTTTCACATGCGGTCCGCCTCCTTTATTTGGTGCTGTGACAATCTCGGCCTTCCCATCATTATTCAAATCCGCTGCCGACACTTTGATCCCACCAAGAAACTTTGGGTCATAAGCCAAGAAGCTTAAAATCTCTGTCCCATCTGCTTTGAAGGCTTTCACATGTGGCCCACCACCTGAAATAGGCCCAGTGATAATTTCGTCGATTCCATCACCATCCAAGTCACCCGTAGCAACATCAACCCCGCCCCTGAAACCAACAGCATAGGCAAAAAATCCAAACTTTGGCTCCTGGACTCCTTCATCAAAAATTTGGATATGCGGTCCACCACCAGTTCCAGCTCCAGTGACTATTTCTGAACTAGTATCTGAATCCAAATTACCTACAGCTACATTTGCACCACCTTGAAATCCACCATAAGGCAAAATTTCTTGAGGTTGCACCGGTCTCTCTACCGGAGTTGTAATCTTTTTAGCAGCTTGGAGACTGGCATAAGGTGAGTATGGCACCCGATCTTTTCGAATCTCGAAGTGCAGATGAGCAGTAGTGGTTTCTGCATTCCCAGAATCGCCCATGTAGCCTATCAATTGACCAGCCACGACCTTATTTCCACGCTGAATATCTACAGCATAAGCATTGATCCCGTCTCCTTTGCCATCATCAGTGCCTGGAGTGTCGTTGTTCATATGAATATAGTGATAAGTATAGCCCTCGGCATCTTCAATCGTGACGCTATAGCCGTAAGTAGCCTGAGGATATGTCACACTCCTCACAGTGCCATCCACAGCTGCAACCAAAGGCAGCATCTTTCTTCCCATCAGATCATTGCCTTCATGCGACCGCGACCCGTCACCTCGCGGAGCTCCGAAATCATCCCAATACGTAACCGAACCGATTACAGGAAATGTAATCGGTCTAATCAGTGGTGTTTGAGCTTTTGTTTCAGTTAACCAAAATAGATTAGATAAAACTAAAACCAATAGTAAAAATTTTCGCATCTATAATATCTAACGCAAGATTGAAAGTATTGTTACTGGGACTGTCTTCTGCGGGATTCTTCTATACGACGTTTTTCTCTTTCTCTTTGCGCCTCAGTTCGGGCGTTTTCTTCATCTCTTCTTTTCTGCTCATCTTCCTGTCGTTTACGAGCTTCTAAATCTCTGACCCTATGTTCGGCTTCTTCAATTTGTCTTTTTAACTGAATAATCTTATCCTTCTCACGATAAATTTCATCACCTGTACTCATACCTCTCCTTTATTCCTCTGTGACGCGGAAGACTTCTTCCACGTCAGTTATACCTTCCAAAGCCTTGAGTAATCCATCCTGGGCTTTGGTTAACATGCCGTCGACTACGGCTTGTTTTTTTATATCCAAACTGGTTGCCGAATCGTTGATCAACTTTTGAATTCCTTCATTGACTACCAAAACTTCATAGATTCCAGTTCTGCCGCTATACCCTAACCCGTGACACTTCTCACAACCTGGGGAGTGGTAAAAAATTAGTTTTTTCGGCAAATCCACTTTTGATTTTTTGGGGATGGCTTGGAGAATTGTTTCGACCCGACTTTGTAAATTCGCAGGCAGGGCAGTCTGTTGTTTGCAGAATGTGCAGAGTCTCCTCACTAATCGCTGGGCGATGACTACGCTTAGGGCAGGGGCTAGGACAAACCCTCGAACCCCTATATCCAAAAGTCTCGGTATTGCTGCTGCAGCATCATTGGTATGGAGAGTTGAAAGGACGACATGCCCAGTTAAAGCCGCCTGCATCGCAGTTTCAGCTGTTTCCAGATCACGCATTTCACCTACCATGACAATGTCAGGATCTTGGCGAAGAATTCCTTGTAGAGCCGAACCAAAAGTCATACCTGACCTCGGGTCAATCGGGGTTTGGGTAATCCCCTCAATTTTATATTCCACCGGATCTTCCAAAGTAATAATTTTCACTCCTGGTTTAATGAGTTTATTCAAAATTGCATAGAGTGTCGTGGTTTTACCACTACCTGTCGGTCCGGTCGACAGGATCATGCCATTACTTTTTTGTAAGCTTTCCAGAATTCGCTCTTTGGCCAGTCCCCTAATTCCCAGTTCTTCAAACTGCATCGAGCTTTGATCCTGACGAAGCAATCTCATGACGATTGATTCCCCGAAAGCCGACGGCAACACCGACGTTCGAATGTCTGCTGGCTGGCCATTAAATTGCAAACTAAAGCTGCCGTCTTGAGTAACGTTGGTCACATTCAATTTCACTTTCGACATAATTTTAATACGCGAGACTAACTGCGGATAAGATTTGATATTGAGCGAGGTAACGTCTTGGAGAATTCCATCCACTCGAAATCGAACCTTAAATTCGTCACGCCCTGGTTCGAGGTGAATATCTGAAGCATTAATATTAAACGCGGTGCCGACCAATATTTCTATAATATCACTGGCCGATAAATCAGAAAGCTGATTGGAAAGTTTTTTTATGCTGGCAACTGTCAGTCTCGAATCCGAGCTCATTAGTTTGATAGAATTGTCTACCTGTCGCTTACTGACCAGGCGGTTGTAGTTATCCAAAAAATGCTCGAAGCTGCTTTTGGAAATCAAAAATAATTCGACTTCCAAATTTTGGCCCGTTAAATGCTTCAAAACCGGTTTAAGGTGATCCCCTAATTTCACGGACCCTAACTTTACGTGCTTGCCATCTTTAGAAAAAATTATACATTCATAAGACTCAGCCATCTCTCTCGGAAGCAAATTCAAAATCTGCGTATCTGCTGGGAACCCATAAAGGTTCATGTACGCAATTGATTGTTCCTTGGCTTTGTCTTTCGTTTCTTCTTCTTCGAACTTCCGATTCAGATCAGAATATATTTGTTTGACTTTTTGTCCCTTGTCAGTGATCATAGCAACCTTAGTATATCACAATTAAAGCACGGGTTTGAGGCGGTTTATTTCTGATTTTAAACTATCAATTACTTGTTTTTCGGCATCGACCAAAGATGAACGAATTGTAAATTTCACACTTTGTGGTCCAATTGACTGTGGCTGATAAGCTCCGAACAAAGACTGGAAATTTAAAGCTAGCGAACTATGAAAATATACGTTAACAGTATTTTCTTCGGTTTCAGATAAAAACATAAACAATTTGGCAAACCCCAACTGGCTGGCCATCTCTTTGATAATTAATTCAACATCCTTCTCGTCGGCCTCTGATTTAACTATATCCGTTTTCATCAAAGTAGAATAAGCTAATCCGAGTTCGGTTTCTTGTTTTAGTCTGGCGAGAACCCGACCCCACAGTTTCAAAAATCCTAAACTCTTCGTTTTATATAAATGCGAAATAATTTCTTGCTGTTTGGCTCCGAGACTAATCAGTTGGGAAGCTTTCATAAAAGTTTGTGGCGTGGTACGAACATGCTGGAAACTATTCGTTTCAGCAATGATTCCTGCAAGCAACTGTGTGGCAATAGTTTCATCGATCAAGGTCGCCTCGAATTTGTTAATCAAATCGAGAACGATTTCAGAACAAGAAGTCGAATTGAGTTGTACCAAATTGAACTGGCCATAGTTTTCATTGTTCCCTCGAAAATCGATATTGACTACAGGCACATCAAAAAATAATTCTGCGTGTTTACCATAAAATTCACCCAAGCTATCTAAAGAAGGGATCCCTATAAGCACAACCAAATCGTATGGAAAGTTGGACGACCGGAATGTGACATCAGTTGGCGTGAATTCTCCTTTCTGTGGTTTCAAAAAGATCGAGAGCTTATCTGATTCTTTTTTATAACTCAATTCTGCAACCTGACTTTTTTTTGTCGAGACATCAATGACAAAGCTTTTGGTCAAATCAATTTCGCTCACAACTTCGGCGATTTCAGGAAGAAAATGAAAACGATCCGTCACTGAGTAAGGAATTAACAATACACTATCTTTCTCTAATTTCTTTAAAAATGATCGCAATGCCAAAGCAGCCGCAAGACTATCGCCATTGCTGCCATTCCCTATAACTAGGATGCTTTGGGAGCTCGAAATTTTCGAGATGATTTGTTGTAATGGTTCCATTTGAATTAGGTAACGATCTTCTATTTAGAACTCCCCTCTCCTGAAGAGGAGAGGGGCCGGGGGTGAGGTGGATTCTAAGGCTAGCTTGGAATCTACCCCTCCCTTAGTCCCTCCCCGCTCACGGGGAGGGAAATTCTAATCTGAATTAAATTCAAATCTTAATACTATACGGGCTTTGATCAATTTCGTCAACTAACGTAAAATATAGACAATGATATTCAAAAACTTGAACGAGAAGCAACTAGGGAAGCTGGCGTCTGAATTGGCCAAACAAGTGGTAAAAACGGCCCGCCTGCCACGCCTTGATCGTAAGCATAAAGCGAGGCATGGCGGGCAGGGAGCAATAATTGGGCTTAGGGGCAATCTGGGTGCTGGAAAAACGACGTTTGCCAAAGCTTTTGCCAAGCAACTGAAGATCCACTCCCTCAAAAGCCCAACCTTTATCGTCAACCAGCAATACAAACTCCCCGGCCGATCATTATATCATTTAGACTTCTACCGGTTGAATCGCATCAAACAACTAGACCCGTTGGGCTTAGAGGAGTTACTCATCCGTCCGAATATCGTATTAATAGAGTGGGTCGACAAATTCCCAAAAATCGTCGAAAGTTGTGATATACTAATTAGCTTTAAAGTTAAACCCAAGGATAAACGTGATATTGAAGTTAAATTTAAAAAATAATATGTCTCCCATCCCGGACTTGATCCGGGATCTTACTAAAGGCTTACGCAAGATCCCCGCTTTCGCGGGGATGGTTAAAGGTGCGGGGATCGGTTTGGCTATAGCGATTTTACTGATAGCATCAAATGCTTCGGCCAAAACTTTGACTTTCGAAGACAAAACTTGGGAAGTCAATCCGACGACCGGAAGTTTGGTGACGAAAATTGCGGTCCGAAATGATTTAGACTTAGAAGCTGTCGCCATGCAAGCCATTTTAGGGATTGAACAATTCGAACAAGACGAATTATTTGATGAAGAAACAGCCAAGCAAATTAATACTATCGCCAGTGAGACCAACCAACAAGCTCAAAATGCCCATATAGTAGTGGAGGGCAATGTTGCTACTGAATTTACTCCTGATCGAAATGGACAAGGACTGGATATTTACGAACTACGTAGTTTGATACGTAATTCTAATTCCAGCATCAATCTACCAGTATTAATTTCCAAACCAACCGTGACGTTGTCCCAGATTAACAATCTCGGGATCAAAGAATTGGTTGCGGTCGGAGAATCTGACTTTACTGGTTCGCCGAAGAATAGGATACATAATATTAATGTCGGTGCCCAAAAATTCAATGGATTAATTATTGATCAAGGTAAAGAATTTTCATTTAATAAGTATTTAGGTGATGTCGACGGCGAGCATGGGTTTCTTCCTGAATTAGTCATCAAAAAAACTGGCGTGGTGCCGGAATTTGGTGGTGGACTTTGCCAAGTCTCATCTACTGCTTTTCGAGCAGCGATGAACGCAGGGGTCCCGATCACGGCTAGACGAAACCACAGCTTTGCGGTACAATATTATGCTCCACAAGGCACTGATGCCACGATCTACCCGGGAGTCCAAGATTTGAAATTTATCAACGATACCCCAGGACGTCTCCTGGTCCACACCAAAATTGTCGGAAAAAAATTGTTCTTTGAATACTATGGCACCAAAGATGACCGCAATGTCACCTTTGAAGGACCGATCCAGTACGATAAAAAAGCGAATGGTGCTATGAAAGCGACTTGGACCAGACACGTCGCCATCAACGGTGAGACGAAAACTCAAACCTTTAATAGTGTCTACCAACCACCCGCACTCTTCCATCCAGAGGAACAAAAAGAAACGCCGAACCCCGAAACAGTCGCTACAATTAATAATCAACCGGTCACCGCCGGCACCAATACCACTAATGCAGATCCAGCTATCCAAAACTGAAACTAGCCCCAACCTCACCATTCTTCCACTTTTTGTGGGAGAAAAATTAAACAAAAATCTGCCAAAACATGCGTTGGCAGATTTTAAAAATCGTCTGGGCAGTACTCATTTAATCTACACTGATTCCAGTCGAGTCTTACTTTTAGGCTTGGGCGAAAAGAAAAATTTCAAACCTGAATCCTGGCGAACTGCAACCCATACCTCAATCAACATCGCCATGACGTTGGGAGTAGAAAGCATGGACATCGTGTTGCCGAAACTGCCAACCAACCAGTTAGAAGCTTTTCTCGAACTGACCGGGTTTGCTCTGACCTTTAGTGGTTATCGATTTGATGAATATAAAAAAGAAAAAAATGGTTTGAAATTAAAAGAAGTTTATCTAATCTCACCTATTAATGCCAAATTATCCAAAGCCCTAACTCGAGGAATTGCTTTAGGTCATGCCGCAAACACCGCTCGAAGCCTGGCGAATCATCCAGGCAATGTCGCTACTCCTACTCATCTCGCTCAACACGCCAAAGAATCAGCTAAAAAATTTGGTTTCAAATGTCAGGTTCTGGGGCCCAAAGAAATTGCCAAAGAAAAAATGGGATTACTCACTGGCGTATCACTTGGTTCAGACCAACCACCGCAGTTTATTATTTTGGAGTATGGGAATAAAAATAAACCGCCTTTTGTCCTAGTTGGGAAAGGTTTAACTTTTGACAGCGGTGGAGTTTCGATCAAGCCGTCAGAAAAAATGGAAGAAATGAAATATGATATGTGTGGCGGGGCGGTCGTCTTGGGAATCTTCGAAGCCGCAGCAGCGCTTAAACTTCCGGTGCATTTGGTAGGTTTAATTCCGGCCACAGAAAATTTGTTATCGGGTAAGGCTGTAAAACCGGGAGATATCTTGATCTCGCACATCGGAGCTTCAGTTGAAATTATCAATACTGACGCCGAAGGCCGGCTCGTACTCGCGGATGCGATTAGTTATGCCAAAAAATATTATAAGCCAAAATTAATTATCGATTACGCAACCCTGACTGGTGCTGTGATCACAGCCCTTGGTGATGAATATACTGGGTATTTCAGCAATACTAAAAATTACCAAAAACAATTTGAAAAATCATCGGCCCTAACTGCGGAAAAAATCTGGAGCCTACCTTTGGCTCAAGAGTATAAAGATCAGCTCAAGAGCTCAATTGCAGATATCAAAAACCTAGGCGAAAAAGGTGCTGGGGCTACGACCGCTGCTTTATTCCTAGAATACTTTGTCGGGACCACACCGTGGATTCATTTGGACATTGCTGGTACTGCCTGGACGATGCGACCCAAATCCTATGCCTCCCCTGGTGCAACTGGATGGGGTGTCTATTTGACAGTAGATTTTCTACGAAATAATATATAAGCTACTTAACCGTCGGAAGAAAGGTAAACCATGGCAGAATTAAGTAAAAAAGACTTAATGATAACCCTTGGAGAATTTACGGAAGAAACTCTTCTCCCGGCTATTTCCTCTATTGTCGATGGAAAGCTTGAAGAAAAGCTTGGACCACTAGAGAAAAAAGTCGATATTATCCAAGGTAAGCTCGATAATATCCTCTACAAAGAAGTTAATCAGCTAGAATCTCGAGTGACTCGTCTCGAACAACATACTGGACTAAAAACCGCTTAACCCGCGGTTTTTTAAATCCTTGGTCCTTTGCTATACTAGGGACAATATGATCACCAATGATTCCATAGAAACAGACATAATCAAACCAACCACTACCACTGAAGAAGTGTTGTTTGAGGCGACATTGCGTCCTCAAAAACTCGCTGAATATGTCGGCCAGGAAAAAATCAAAGAAAACTTAAAGATCCTAATTGATGCAGCCAAGGCGCGCAAAGAAACCCTCGAGCATCTACTTTTCTACGGCCCACCCGGCCTTGGCAAAACTACACTCGCTCATATCATTTCCAGGGAGACAGGATCAAACATTAAAGTAACATCTGGGCCTGCTATAGAAAAAGCCGGAGACCTCGCTTCCCTGCTGACCAATCTTACTGAAAACGACGTTTTATTCATAGACGAAATTCATCGGCTAAACAAAACCGTAGAAGAAATTCTCTACCCAGCGATGGAAGACTATGCGCTGGATATCGTCCTCGGCAAAGGAGCGGGAGCCAAAGCTGTCAGATTGGATTTGCCCAAATTTACGTTGATTGGGGCGACAACCAGAATCGGACTACTCTCGGCTCCCCTGCGTGATCGGTTTGGTATGACTTATCGTCTGGATTATTATGAAGAACCAGAAATCGAAGCCATTCTCAAACGAACCGCCAAAATCCTCGGAATTCAAATCGATGATCAAGGTAAAATCGAAATTGCCAAACGATCCAGACGCACTCCTCGAATCGCTAATCGCCTCCTCAAGCGTGTCCGCGACTTTGCACAAGTTAAAGCTCGAGGTAAAATAGATAGACAGGTCGCTGATGAAGCTTTGTCTATGCTCGAGGTGGACGAACTTGGTTTGGACAACAACGACCGTCGGATTTTGGAAGCCTTAATCGACAAATTCGGAGGCGGTCCAGTCGGTATATCCTCCCTGGCCGCCGCAACTTCAGAAGACATGGGGACAATCGAGGATATCTATGAGCCTTATCTACTTCGGCTCGGACTCCTGGCCCGAACACCCAAGGGCCGCGTCGCCACACCAGCAGCATACGATCATCTCAAAAAGACACCAAAAACAACAGCACAAACATTACTATGAATCCCGTCACACCAACCAATCTTGGAGAAACTATTCTGAACGTGTTTTTCTATTTGATCATTGCGGCGTTTTTGATTTACAGTATCATCGCGATCTATTCCCTACTTCGGTATGGTCGGACAAAGATTTTAAGTATCTCGGTGATAGTTGTCTACCTAATAATCTCTGCTGGACTTTACGCTGCCGCCGTCAGTAGTTTAAATCAAATCAAATGATTCATAATCCCTTGTTTCCAGGTCAGCAGGAAAACGAAAAAATTTACATGGTGTTGCGACCGCATTGGTTTATTTTTTTCCTAAAATTTCTAGCCTGGGTATTGTTTGCCGCTATCCCATTTATTATCGACTGGTTTATCAATCAGTTTGCCCCAGGACTGAACAATGCTCCTTATGTAGGATATATCGATCTTTTGAAAGACATCTATATGATGTTTTTAATGTTGGGATTATTTATTCTCTGGATTATGTATTATTTGAATATGCAAATCATTACCAATGAGCGCATCGTTGATGTCACCCAAAAATCTTTGCTCCACCATACGATTTCAGAATTGCATTTAACCAATATCGAAGACGTGACGGCAGAAGTCAAAGGGGTGTTTGGGACTTTTCTAAACTATGGCAGTGTCTATGTCCAAACCGCAGCCGAAACCGAACGCTTTGTGTTCGATAATGTTCCCAACCCCGCAGCAGTCGAAAAAATGATCCTCGATCTCTATGAAAAAGTGCCAAAAGGAAACGATTAAATACCGCCAATAGGTGGTTTTTTTTATAAAAAAGGGCGGGGGTCGAAACGACTCCCCGCCCTGCAAAGCAAACGTGTGTCGAAATTACTGAAGACCGGCTTCCTTCCGCAGGTCCTGGAGCGTGACCTCCACGCCGGTGATGCCCGTGTAGTACTCAGCGAGCGTATCGTTGAGCAACCCAGGACGATGCTCGGCGAGTCGTTTCATAAACCCGCCACGATGGCCCTTCTGCGTCTGGGCAAACATCGCACGGGCTGTCAAAGCGGCCTTCTTTTTGCTCTTGCGTCCCGGACCCTCCAGGAACTTCATGCCGACCTCGATCCGCGCCTTGTTGTAAGCCACTTTGCTCTTGGCCTTAGCCTTGAGCAGCTCGACCTGAGCCTCGAGGAAGTCGCCGTTACGACCAGGCGTGGTCTTTCGCTTGCCGCTGGTTGTTGGGCTCGCGACCAACTGCTGACCACCATGCGAAGCGACCAACATCGTGAGTTCACCCATGAACTTCGTGAACCGATCGTTTCCAGCTGCAGCCACGAGGCTCTCGAGTGCCTCCAAGACTTCGCCGCCCGCCGCTTCCGCCATAGCGCGGAGTCTCTTCAATCCATTACTCATCACAACAGTCTCCTTGGTCCGCACGATTTCCTGCGGCGGACGGTTTAGATCGTACAGTGGTTCTTTGAACCACTCTCCATACAAATACCTAGCGAATTTCGGTGCAGCTATCCGCTGTGGCTTGTCTGAAAAGTGGAAGAAGTAAGTCCGCATCGGGAATGGGGCTCCCGATGTGTGCGAAATATAGGCGTACCTTCGCACACGGTTGGGCATTCGATAGCGACCGTAGAAGAGAAACAGGTCTGTGATCGAGAAGAAAAATCCGATCTCGCGCATGATGGCGAGCTCTCGATCCTTGCCCTGTTCAGCTTCCAATCGTTCACGCATTCGCTGGTACCGGAAACCTAGAAGTGCAGAAAGCCACTTCTCGATTTTTCCGAAATTGTCCACCGACGCATTCCGTCTGGCGTCTGCAACCGTTATGGCGAGACATCGCCCACGACTTTGGACCACCAATGGAATGATACGACGCGCGATGTCGATGTTGGGCTCGATAGTACCGCAGAGGTCGAGATGAAAAGCGTCGACTCCCCGGCTCGAACCTGCGACAGATCGAAATACCCGAGAAAAACTGGCCAGCGACGACGTGTATCTATAGGGCAACTGGGAGATCAAGTTAGCTGACCGTTTCCTATTTCGTTCGATCAACCAACCGTTACTATCCGGAATTCCGTGTTCTTGCCAGATCGCCGCCTCTCGTCCTTCTCCTCCGAGTGAAGCGATTACTGCTTCGCTTAGGGGAACGTGCTTCTGCACGAATTGAAGGAAGAGTCGGAGCACTTGGCTCTTGAGTTCCTTGTCCATAATTTCGACTCCTCCTCTGAAGTCAGAAAAGAACCTGTAATATTATTCTTTTCTAGCGATTTTGTCAAGGCTTATTTCGTGTAGAGTTAACAGTCAATGATGACACTTTGGGCTAACTTCTCGACTGGAGTTAGTCCATTTAATTTTGTGTGAATTC